>Ga0068619_100061_pt1 | contig 9163 bp, 11 predicted proteins | sample InSIn3SAF170_2_FD_77424 | JGI IMG/M metagenome (GOLD analysis project Ga0068619, IMG submission 77424) | Clean room microbial communities from NASA Spacecraft Assembly Facility at Jet Propulsion Laboratory, Pasadena, California, USA -... ... | reverse complement strand
TTTTAAAGAGTACTCCTTTTTCTCGCAAGCACTTTAGCCAGTCAAAATGGTAATCCAACAATCTTTATTTATGATTATCTTAGAAGCTTTGTTAGAGAAATTAAAGAATGCCAAAAGAAATGCTTGAGGGGCCGCAAAGCCTGAAAAATAATAACGATTTTGTGTTGGAGGATTTTCATATCTCAAAGCTTTCCTATTCTTTTATCTTAAGAATTTGTCCTGCAGATTTTGATACACAAAGCAAAGCGAATTCAGATCTTTCGCCGGAAATAATTGAAATTAATCACGCCTCGTTCTGGGTAAAAGGTAAATCAGATGCGCCTGTGGTAGAAATCAATCTTGTAAAAAATAATCAACCACGCTTGCCACTCTACACGTAAAATTCCCTTGATGACAAAAGTCCTGATAATAGGTTCTGGTTTTGCCGGTCTTTCTGCCGCCTGCTGTCTGGCAGCAGAAGGGATGGAAGTAGAAGTTTTTGAAAAAAATGATCAACCAGGAGGGAGAGCAAGGCTTCTGGAGACTGGAGGTTTTAAGTTCGACATGGGGCCTAGCTGGTATTGGATGCCGGATGTGTTCGAAAGGTTTTTCAACAACTTTGGTAAAAGAGCTTCTGATTACTATGACTTAAAAAAGTTAGATCCTTCTTATTCGGTTTTTTTTGAAGACGCGGCAATAGAAATCCCTTCCGGTGAACAAAATGTCATTCACTTATTTGAGACTATTGAAAAAGGAGCTGGCGACAAGTTGTATAAGTTTTTAAGGGAAGCCGAATACAAATATCAGGTGGGGATTGAGGAATTGGTGTACAAGCCTTCGCTTTCCTATTTGGAGTTTGCCGATTGGCGATTGGCAAAATCTTCTTTAAGACTGGATGTATTCAACTCACTTTCGTCGCATGTAAAGAAGTATTTTAAAAACCCTAAGCTGATTCAGCTGCTTGAGTTTCCTGTACTTTTTCTCGGGGCAATGCCTTCAAAGATTCCTGCTTTATACAGCTTGATGAATTACGCGGACATTACTCTGGGAACGTGGTATCCGATGGGAGGGATGTACAAAGTCGTTGAAGGAATGACCAGGCTTGCCGAATCATTGGGAGTAAAGTTTTATCTCAATTCGCAAGTAGATAAGATTTTGGTAAATAGTTCAGGTGAGTCTTATGGCATCAATGTGACGGGAAGTGAGATAAAAGGGGATGTGATCATTGGAGGGGCGGATTACCACCATGTGGAGCAAAATCTTTTAGAGAAGAATTTTCGGACCTACTCAGAGAACTATTGGGATTCGAAAACATTAGCGCCGTCTTGTTTAATTTTTTATGTCGGATTAAATAAAAAGCTTAAAAAGCTGACCCATCATAATCTCTTTTTTGATGCAGACTTTACCAAACACGCAGAAGAAATTTATTTAACTAAGGAATGGCCTTCTAACCCGTTGTTCTATGTGTGCTGCCCATCAAAGACAGATGGTAGCGTTGCTCCTCCGGGATGCGAAAATCTCTTTGTTTTGATTCCTACTGCTGTTGGACTTTCTGACAATGAAGAACTAAGGGAAAAATATTTTCAGTTGGTGATGAAACGTATGGAGAAGGTGGCAGGAGAAAGCATTATTCCATTTGTGCAGTTTAAAAAATCATATGCCGGCTCCGACTTTGTATCCGATTATAACTCTTACAAAGGAAATGCCTATGGTTTGGCAAATACATTAAGCCAAACGGCCATATTACGTCCATCTATAAAAAGTAAAAAAGTTAAAAACCTTTATTATACCGGTCAACTCACTGTACCCGGGCCTGGCGTGCCTCCCGCATTAATATCAGGTCAGGTCGTGGCCACGCAGATTTTTAAAGATTTAAATCAATTCAATTCAGCAAGTAAATTATTCTCGTCCTCTAAAACTCTTAAAAAACACGGTATTGTATCAACAACCCTATGAAAGCACTTTTTGACCAGGTTTCACACACTTGCAGTAAAATAACGACCAAAACTTATAGTACGAGTTTTTCTTTGGGAATCCTTTGTCTGGATAAGAAATTCAGAGAGCCTATTTATAACATTTATGGATTCGTCAGGTTTGCTGACGAGATAGTTGACAGCTTCCACGGTTATGATAAGCAGTTTTTACTTGAGGACTTTAAGAAACAAACGTATCAGGGGATTGAACAAAAAATCAGCTTAAACCCGATATTAAACAGTTTTCAAAAAGTTGTCAGATCATTCAATATAGACATTGAGTTGATAGAAGCCTTTCTTAATAGTATGGAAATGGATTTATACAACTCTATGCATAGCTCGTCCTCTTACAAAAATTATATTTATGGATCTGCCGAAGTAGTAGGGCTAATGTGTCTGAAAGTTTTTGCAGAAGGTGATCAGAAGGAGTACGAACGACTGAAATATCCCGCAATGAAGTTGGGTTCAGCTTTTCAGAAAGTTAATTTTTTAAGAGATTTAAATGCTGACTATTTGGAGTTAGGCCGAACCTATTTTCCGGATGTCAATATGAATGATTTTTCTATAGAAAAGAAGAAACAGATAGAAGAAGATATTAAGAAGGAGTTCGACGAGGCGTTTGAAGGGATAAAACAGCTGCCTAAAGGTGCCCGTGGAGGCGTTTATCTCGCTTATGTCTACTATAAATCTCTTTTCAACAAGATCCGCTCTATTCCAGGCAATAAACTGATGAGTGAAAGGATTAGAATTCCAAACAATCAAAAAATAGGATTGCTTGTCGAATCCTATATTAAACATAACCTTAATCTGCTATAGACTATATGATGAAATCTGCATTGATGATATTACTGTTTGTCTTCCCGTTCCAGCCTCGCCTGGAAATAGAAGAGATCAGAAAAATGTTTTACCTGGCGGCGGAAAGTAGTGACAAAGCCAAAGACTTTCAGGAAACATTGAAGCAAATAGACGAATCAAATCCTTTGTTACTTGGATATAAAGGAATGGCAGAGATGATAATGGCCAAACATTCTTATAATCCTGTTTCGAAAGTCACTTTTTTTAGGAGAGGTAAGGCATTTCTGGAAAAAGCAATAGAACTGGATCCTAAAAATGCAGAGTTGAGGTATCTACGATTTTCCCTTCAAAGTAATGCACCTTCTTTTCTGAATTACAATGATGATCTCGACAAAGATAAGGCTGTCATTATTGACTACCTTACGTCCGCAGGCGCTGTCGCCAGGGATTTGGACCTTGAAACCAGAATGAAAGCTTTTATTAAAGAGTCTGATTATTTTAGCAATAAGGAGAAAAACCTGATTAAAAACCAAAGTTGAAAGAAAGGTGTTTTGGAGAGTTAAGGTGTTGATTTAGATGTAGAATGGTAAATGGTTAAAAAGTAAATTGTAGAAATTATGTATTTTCTAATTGTGTTGGGAGTTTTTCTTTTAATGGAAGGGATTGCCTGGGTATCGCATAAATATGTTATGCACGGGTTTTTATGGAAATGGCATGAAGATCATCATAAACCCGGCAAGAGTTTTTTTGAAAAGAATGACAGATTCTATTTGATTTTTGCGGTTCCCTCATTTGTTGCTCTTTTGTATGGATGTGTGTATGCAAATCCGGTCTGGATATCAGTGGGAGTGGGAGCTTCGCTATATGGCATGGCCTACTTTTTCGTGCATGACGTTTTCATTCATCAGCGATTTGGATGGTTCAAAAACTCCGACAATGTTTACCTGAAGGGAATAAGAAGAGCCCATAAAATTCACCATAAACACCTTTACAAAGAAGACGGCGAATGCTTTGGAATGCTGTTGGTACCTTTCAAGTATTTCAGCGAAGCCAGAAAACAACCAAAAGGAAGTCCGGTAAAATGATGATAGATCCGTCTTATACTTATTTATTGGTAAATGCTGGCTCTTTTATCATTCCTTTTATTTTTAGTTTTCATCCGAAGCTCGACTTTTATAAAACATGGAAAGCCTTTTTTCCGGCAGTAATTATTACTTCGATAGTCTTTATTTCCTGGGATATTGTGTTTACCGCGATTGGAATCTGGAGCTTTAATGAAAGATATGTGTTGGGAATTAATGTAATGGGAATACCCTTGGAGGAGTGGTTATTTTTCTTCTGTATTCCCTATGCGAGCGTGTTCACCTACCATTGCTTCAAACTTTTTTTCAAGTTTGAAGATTTAAAGCGCGTCGGAAGTCTTACTTCCATAATTCTAATGGTCATTCTTCCTATCATTGCTGTAGCTTTTATTGACAGGCTTTATACCTCCATCACTTTTCTGGCAACATCCTTGTTTCTTCTTGCCCATTATTATGGCCTTTTTGTCTATGTTAAATTAGGGCGATTTTATGTCATATATCTGATTCTTTTGATTCCCTTCCTTATCACCAACGGCATTTTAACGGGTAGTTGGATAGAAGATGCAGTAGTAAAGTACAATCCAGCACATAATCTCGGCATCAGGATATTGACGATTCCAATCGAGGATAGTGTTTATGGCTTATTTCTGATTTTGATGAATGTTACCATTTATGAAGCGATCTTAAAGTTTACCCAAAATAAAATGACAACATAATGGAAAAACCCCTTATTCTGATTTTTCCATTTGACCTGCTTTCTCATTATCTACGATGTCTCGATCTCGTCAAAACGTTAAAAACATCTTATTGCATTCGCTTTGCCGAATCCAATGCCTATTCTGATTTCATTATTAAGGAAGGTTTTCAGACGTTTAAATGTCAGTCGTTAGATTCCCGGCAGGTAATGGAGTGCGCAAAAAAGTTTGATTTTTCCTGGCTTAATATAAGTAATCTGGAACCTGTTTTTTTGGATCAGGTAAAAACCATTAAAGAACTGAAACCGGCGCTGGTACTCGGTGATACCTCTCCAACTTTGAAAATGGCTGCAGAAGCTGCTGGTGTGAAATATATTTCGTTGATGAATGCTTATATGAGCAAACATTACAGCGGGGTGAGAAAACTCTCTCGTACTCATCCTGCTTTTAAATTTTCACAAAAACTTCCTGAAAATGTGTTCGATCAAATTACCAGGTTCGCAGAAAGTATTGCTTTTTATCACGTTCACAGGCCGTTTAAAAAACTTCGGAAAAAGTACCGCCTGAAAAAGATGAAAGCTTACCTGGATGAGCTGGAAGGAGACCTGAATCTTCTCTGTGACCTCGAAGAACTTTTCCCTTCTAAAGCCCTTCCGTCAAATTATAAAGCCATTTCCCCATTATTCCACGACGACATCAACACGAAAGGGGAGGTGAATTTTAATTTGGATCCAAGGAAAAAAACAATTTTTGTAAGTATGGGAAGCACCGGAAGTTGGGAGAAAGTAGCCTTTTTGAATGATCACTACTTTAGCAAGTTCAATGTAATTGCTGCTGCTGACAATAACCGGATACTTTCTGCAACCCACATCATGTCATTGCCTTTTATAAACGTCAATGATCTTTTTCCGCACATTGACTTGGTGATTTCTCACGGTGGAAATGGTACCATTTATCAGGCATTAGTCTATGGAATCCCGGTACTTTGTAAAACTGCCCTTTTTGAGCAGGAGTGGAATGTTAAAGGACTGGTACGAACAGGACTCGGTTGTTCATTGGATTCAGTTGAAACTCTGGAGGACTATCAATTGAAAATAGAAGAATGGATAGATAAAAAAGCAACCCCTCCCTTCATTGCTGCTAAAACTGCTATTGCAAGAAGAAGAGAAGAGTTACATAAGGAAGTACACGAGTATTTCGAATCCATGCTTCGGTAAAAATCATTTCAAAGGTGATATTCAACAAGCTTTTCTATATATCAAGAAGTGAGCGTCCTACTCACAACAACAACCTCCGGATTTTTCAACCGGTTCATTGTACTTGTCATGATGCCTTACCCAGTCAGTCAGGGAAAAATCTGGGCCCGTTTCGTTTCTTCCTTTAGGTGCAATATCGAGATAGACATAGGTAGTTACTGCAAGTTCCAGTCCTCGCTCATAGCATGAATAAGTATGGAAGAGCTGCCCGGATTCGTCTTTATAAAAAGCACTGGTACCAGGCAATTCAGGCATATCGATTGACTGTTCGCGAAAGTTGTAGGTTCCCTTTCCGAAATTAACTTGTTCTTCTGTGAAGGACACGTTGTAGTCAAAGTTAAAATCATTTTCGTAGGATGATACCCATTTAAATTTCCATCCCATTCGTTTTTTGAATGCCTCAATAACTTTATAAGGAGCTCTTGAAATTGCTACAAAAGACACATTATGTGGTTCGAGATGCATTCTAGCTCCATCTACATGATCCGCCTGAAAAGAACACCCCACACATCCTTCTTCCCACTCAGGTGCAAACATAAAATGTTGTACAATTAACTGACTTCTGCCCTGGAAAAGATCAGAAAGACTTTCCTTGCCATTTTCACCGTCAAAAATATATTCTTTTTCTACTTTTAGCCAAGGTAGTTGAGCCCGAAGTTCACGCACCCCGTCATACATTTTCGTCAGTTCTTTTTCTTTCTCTAATAGCACTTTGCGGGCTTCAAGCCATTCCTCTTTAGAAACTACTCGGTTGGTAGTTTGGGTTTTCAATGCCGTGTCCATTTCTTTCAAGCTTCTGTTTTTATTTTTCAAAAGTACTGCGAATACAAAAAGCAAATGAGGTGTAAAACCGACAAGAAAAGGGCGATTTGCGGCAAAAATGAAGTGGGTGGTAGTTGAGAAAATATTCGATCAGTATGACTACCACAAAATAATTATCTTTGATCTTTAAAATTTTTTGACCTAGGTCAATTAGTCCTCAAAAGTATTCAATGATATATATTCCACCCATTGTAGTTATTGTTTTATTTGTAGTTCTATCCCTTCGCTTTAATTTGAAAAAAAGACAAGCAAAAAGGTTGGAGAAAATCAGGAATTCATGGGGTAAACCCAAAAACGACTTTTTCGATTTTGATCTGATAGGAAGGTTTTCAACATTCCGCAGTGAGGAAGAATATCATAAGCTGAATGAACAGACTTGCAATGATATAGACTTTAACTCGGTTTTTGGTTTTATCGACCGCACCAGCAGTAAAGTCGGCCAACAGTTCTTGTTTGATCGGTTAATGCACCCTGAACATAGCGTCGAAAATCTAAAGAAGCTCAGCTCAGACGCCCATTTTTTTGCGCAACAGATAGCTTTACGGGAGAAAATTCGAGGGGAGTTGTCGAAGCTAAATACTGACGACGCTTATTACATTTCAACTTTACTCAAAAACCAATTGGCTAGGCCTAAGTGGTTTAAGTATTTGTCCATAGGCATTCTTGCTCTGGTAATTCTGTTGACCGGGTCAATTATTTATCCCGGCTTGTTGATCATAGCTCTTATTCCTGCGGTCGGTAATTTGATCGTTCATTATTGGAATAAGCAGAATGTCCTTCAGTTTATCCGATCATTTCCTCAACTCAACCTCATGATACATGTCTGTTCTAAAATTCGAAAGATAGATGAACGGTTGAATGATAAATCGGTGTATAAAAGTATTTCATCCTTTAGTCTATTTATTTGAAAATCTACGTTGCTGGACTTTAACAAAACGGAAGGAGTGAAAGATACACTAATCGAAGCTGCCACTTATGTATTTGAATTAGTGAAGGGGATTTTTTTGGTTGAAGTGTTTACTCTTTTTCATATAGCAAAAAGAGTGGAGTCAAAAAAAGACGAGCTGTTATGTTTGTTTTCTTATCTTGGAAAAATTGATGCGGCCATCTCTGTCGCCTCCTTAAGAGCAGGAAGTAATAAGACTTGCGAGCCAGAGTTCGTATCTCCCCTTAAGGAGTTATATTGTGAAGGTATTTATCATCCGCTGATCGAAAATTGTATTTCAAATACTATCAACATTCAAAAGAGGAGTTTATTAATTACCGGCTCAAATATGTCAGGAAAGACCTCGTTTTTAAGGGCAATTATCATTAATTCAATTCTCGCTCAAACCATTTACACTTGTTTTGCAGACAGATTTAGATCTCCCATATTAAAACAGTTTTCTTCGATTAGAATTGACGACAACTTGCTTGAAGGCAAGAGTTATTATTTCGAAGAGGTGAATATTATGGGTTCACTGATCGATGAAGCCGGGGGCGAGCAGCAAAATATTTTTATTTTAGACGAGGTTTTTAAAGGAACAAATACCATTGAACGGATTGCAGCAGCAAAGGCAGTACTAACCTATCTTAATAGGAATTTAAACCTGGTAATTGTCGCTACCCATGATATTGAATTGGCAAATATGTTGGAAGAGGAATACGATATGTATCATTTCTCAGAAAACATTGAGCACGATAAACTTATTTTTGATCATATATTGAAAAAGGGACAACTCAAGACAAGGAATGCCATTAAATTGCTTGAAATCGCCAAATATCCTAGCGAAATTATCGATGAAGCGCGCTCTATTTCAAGCAATCTCGCAGTAACAAAAGCGGAAACTTTATAGAGATCGGTACGATTGTGATCAGCGCCTTATTTACCGGTTAAATTTTCAAGCTTTTTTCTAACGTCTGCTATTTCTTTGACTGACAGTGCTTTCTCAAAACTTTTAATTGCATTTAGTTTGTCGCCTTTTAAGACATAGTAATCTCCCAAAGCCTCGTAAACGCTGTAGGTTTGAGGGTAATTGGCGACATTCATTTTAAATAGCTCCTCGGCTTTATTTAATTGACTTATCATGGACATATAATTACCCAGTCCATTCACAACATCTCCAGGAGGTTTCATATTATAACCTAATAACTTTGAAGCATTGGAATATTGCTCGGCCAATAATGAGTCTAACCTAATCGAGGGATCGAAAAAATAATTTTCCTTAAGTTTCAGGTTGTATTCTTTGAAAATGAAGCGAAAACCGTCATAAGTTGCGATCAATGGAATCGAGGGGTGATCTTCATCGGGGTAGTACTTCCATCGAAAATTTAAATTACTTGGACTTTTGTTCAATTTTTTTTGCGAGAGCAAGATTAGAGCGAATCATTAGTGTTGATAAAGTTGTGTCTGATTGCACTCTTAATGTATCCATTTGTTCTTCCATGTTATTGGCCACACCTAAAAAAAATCCCCTTCACTAATTCAAATACATAAGTGGCAGCTTCGATTAGTGTATCTTTCACTCCTTCCGTTTTGTTAAAGTCCAGCAACGTAGATTTCCAAATAAATGGACTAAAGG
>Ga0068619_100057_pt1 | contig 9495 bp, 10 predicted proteins | sample InSIn3SAF170_2_FD_77424 | JGI IMG/M metagenome (GOLD analysis project Ga0068619, IMG submission 77424) | Clean room microbial communities from NASA Spacecraft Assembly Facility at Jet Propulsion Laboratory, Pasadena, California, USA -... ... | reverse complement strand
GAGCCGGGCGAAGAAATTTTCGAAGGCAGCGCCCCAAGTTCCGAGCCACAAACGTCATTTAGTAAAGACGCCGAGGAGCGCAGACAAAACGCGAAAGAGGAGAAGATATTCGATGTGGACGATCCGGAAGCCCCCGAAGTCATCACCCTCGTGTCCGTGGGTACTGATGTGGATGGTGGCGTCCGCAGGATACACGGAGGAGTCACAGCTTCGCTTCTCGATAATGTCATGGGCACAGCCATATCACACGTTTATCAGCACTTATGTGCCACCTCGGACTTGAGCATCAAGTACAAGCACCCAATTGACACTCCGTGTGTACTGCTAGTCAGAGCCAAGATCGTGCGGGAGAAGGGTCGCTGGATCGAAACAAGAGGCTGGGTCGAAGATGGCCACGGCAAAGTGTTTGCTGAAGGCTCTGGTGCTTTCGTCATGAGCAAGCTAGGCAGCGCGAAGATATGAGTGTTCCTGCTGCCCTATCAGACCTGCAGTTCTGCTAGACAGATCTAGTTGCATCCAAATCGCCGTCTACAACCTCGCATGCGCAATGTTCGCGGTATTTATTCCAGCTACGAGACGTTCGCCGCACGAGGAAGTGCTTGTTGCCACTAGATACTGCGGTTTAGATCAGCCTTGATTGAGTCTGCTCAAGCATTGGTGACAGCTGGTCGTACATTGCTTGAAAACAATATATAGAGTGCAGTGGGTGAAATCCGCTGCTACAAAACTGTGCTGACGTAGCCAGTAACTTGAATTTCGCCTTGTCTCACTAATGATAGTATTGCTGCACCGAGACATAAATACTCTTGATTGTTCGACCGCACAACGATGCAGAACCCCAATCCGTGACTTGTACGAAGACTCGACAATGGCTGAAGATACGTAGGAACGCCCACCTGAATCACGTTACAAGGCTTGCATTCCAGGGAGTAGGTGCATTGATCATGTACAACAGCAACAAATAGTGAAAGGACCAGTGGGGGCATATCCCTAAGGATGCAAGGACGACAAAGTCAACCGGTAGTGCTGTAGCGACTCATGGCAAAGAACATCATGCGGGTATTAAGGGAATGCCGAATCTGGAGGCTCGGATCCTTAGTGGTAATGCGATTCACCCTATGGTGAACCCAAGCAGGAGGTAAAATGGCAATAATGAATAAGAAACGCACAAGGGCGACGGAACAAATGGTAAAGATCAATAGTGGAAGGGCTTACTGATTGCGAAGACGAGTGGGAGAGATAATTGGCAACGGGGACAATTGCACAATGAGTGTCGTCCTTGGCCCAGGGCTACATTGAAAGTGCAACGCAAATGCCTTGCCCGTATGCTTAATAACGTTGCAGATTCGATCTCCAATTCTGAGGGTCAGTCTCTCGTGTTCTGAGGACGTTACGCAACTGCGCGTCATGGCTAGTCCATTTCCTGCCAAAAGTGTGGAGCGAAACGCCAAGCATCTCATCTCAAGTCGTCATACCTCGTAACATCATGCATCCGCATCCTCAGCCTTACCTTCGGCAGGCTCGGCCGGACCATCCGAAGTCCTTTCCTGCCTCCTTTCGCGCCGCACCAGCTCTATCTCCACTTTTGCCATGTCGTCCGGAACCACCCCCAGCAATCCATTGTCGTCGACGTCAAAGTACAGCGCCCACTCTCCGAGTCCGTATCGTACTGCCACAAATCCTTCATAGCCTGTGAGTAGAACTCGACGGTCCATCTTGGTCACATCCCACGGTCCGACGATGTGCGGTTCTGCGTCAATCCTTAAGCCGTATTTGACCTCGCAGGTGTCGCGATCCACATAAATCCAGTTCAGTTGCGGCGGGTCGTTGCAAATGGTCGAAACCATGCCTTCCCCTTGGCGTCCCCAGTCATGGTCGGGGAACGGTAGGAAGTACCCAGCGAACGGATGGTCTTCGGGATGACCGTCCGGGAACTCATCTGATGGTACATTCAGATAAAGCTGGGGTTGCGTCGTCAGCCGCCGGTCGATGTACACGTTGTGCAATACCACAAACCTTGTTTTCGCTGAGGACGATCTCACAACCATCAATCTCACGACCGCTTTTGGTTGCTCGTGAACACACAACCGAGAGATTGGTTTTCAGGCCCCGATGCTTCTCTCTCGCGTTCTGTCGTTGACCTTGGCGTACGGCCTCTGTGGTTCCAATGATCGCAGGGCATGCAGCAATAGCAGTCAAGATTCCAAGTACCATACTCAAAGGCTCGAAGGCATGAGGTGATGTCGGAATTTGTGGGAACGACCGTTCGCGGCCTGGGCTATATAAACCTGCTTTCAGCCGAAGTCCCCAAACGAGACGTGGAAGTTACCACCATCCCTGCATCCTTGGAAAGAGGTTTCGCAATCCTACGGAATTTGAATACAAACCTGATTAAGACTCCACTGTAATCATGCCGAGGATACCCAAAACTGGGGAAATCCGGATGCATGCCGTCATAGCGCCCGAGTCTTCTACTACGATTTGAAGCATAATACAAGCCATCGTTCCAGCCGATAATTCACGATTCACTCACCCTTACTCCCTTCACACCACTACACGATCATCACCACGACTTCTCCTACCAGAGCGAAGAGGTCAGATAGCGCAATAAGCATGTCTTCAGGGTAAGTCACCCACCTGTCTCGAATGGCATCCACCTAAACCACGATTTAATCCTAACACCTCACCAGAGCCCCCGTCACAGATTACCCAAACAACGACACGACATCAGAGAGCAGCCCCGCTGCGAAGAAGAAGCCAAGCAAGCTCGGCCAAAACAAGAACCAAGCCCTCCAAAAGGCCTCACAACCATCACAAAGTCTCTCGGAAGACGAAGAAGACGAAGAGCCTGAGCCCGTCATGGCACCCCGTCGTGCCGGTGGTCGTCGCATAGTGCCCGTCCACCAGTCGCGCATCACCGACCGGCCGGCGAAAGTGGGCGAGAAGGACAGCTCGCTGAAAATCAAGATCGAGCTGGATCTAGAAGTCGAGGTAGAAATATACGCACGCGTCAAGGGTGATGTGACGATTGGGCTGATGTAGCCTAGGTCGAGATCTATGCGCGTGTCAAGGGAGATGTTACGATTGGTTTATTGTAAGAGTAAGTCAATGCGAATTTTGAAGTGAGCGGAACTGACTGGTCGAAAGCACGGCCGAGGCTTAGCGAGATGGGATGCTGAATTTGATGTTAGACGCAACTAAACTCTTAAGCAAAATTGAAATACTTGCATCCTGTTTCTTATATGTATATTCCGCCCCTACATAAGAAGATATCTGGTTTAATGAGACGCCTTGGAAATACCCTTACACTGGATCCTATCTGCGTTACTCAAGAGATGATTAGTCTCGATGATCGTACTTTCGATCACAAGATTAGGCATGGTGGTCGGCTGAGAATATATGTCGCCTAACATTCTAGAACGAAAGAATGTTGTATAGGTACTATTATTTGAGCTCGCGCAGTATGGTCAACAGTAAGCAGCAAGAAGATTTGAATCGGCCTAAGCTATGGGAGAGTATGGATATGCATAGCTGGCTCTAATCGGTTGATTATTCAGATATTTCTATAACCAATGGCCTTCACAGGTAGTACATATGAAGTTAGTCTTATACATAGGTCAATGGTATCAACATCATTGGCTAGCAGGACTAGACAGGTTAAGCGAAGGCTGAAGTTTAGCTACATCACGGATACGAAGAGGGGCTCAACTCCAAGTCACGGCGCGACGATCACTCTCATGGAATCTACTAATCGCATGCTATCGAGTCGTATCATTCTCCCATTATGCCACGCTGTGAACCTTCACCTCCACCTCCAACCTTAAACCTAGGAATGACCAGCTTTTGAACTCGCGGGTAAGAAACACCCCGTATGAATTAAGCTCTACGTGCAGGCAACATTCTTTTCCATGGTGCCAAGAAACGCCGTGGGCTGATGTGGATGCTCTGCTTGCGCATGGCATTGCTGCTAGTGTGTGCAGCTGACTGGAGCCGGGCATTGCTACCAGGCGTAGAATTGGTCAAGACATCCTCGTGTCAACCCAACTCTTAATGACAGATGCCCTATGATAAGTCGCTTTTCTACGTCCCCACTTTGTTAACTTGCCGACTTCTACGCCGTGTAAAGTGTATCAATACAACACATAATGACGGAAAATTATCGCGAGTATATGTTCACGTCCAACGTGACGGACTTCGTATGCCCGCTATGGATTGCACCACCTCGGTTTTGGTGCTTTGCCCCAAGTGTCTGTGCGACCGCGCTTAGCACACCTAAACAGTATTGTTGCAACCCCGGAGATGTATGCTGGACCACGCCGTCAGTTTGTGCTGGGGACGGAAGCACTTTCACTTGCAGTAGAGATAGCTATACATGGTGCTGTCTCAAAGACCAGTCCGTTCAAGCTCGAACTACAAAGACTTATGTCGCTGATCTATCTCAAGAGAAATCTGCACGCAGCTATCAGGTCAAATAAACATCTGCTACAGCTCGGCCAAGAATCCACTCCAAAATACAAGCGCAACCGTACTCAACAGAACATATTCGTCTTTGAGCTCAGCGCAACCGTCCGCCAGTTACTACGTTTTCGATCCTGCAGTGGTAATCGCGCAAGCCGTGCCGTCCCCAGCACAGCCGACATCTGCCACGAGTTCTAGTGTGCGCTCAAGTGAGCAGCCTTCTCCTAAAGAAATATCCGGTGGCGCAGTAGCAGGAATCGTCATTGGGGTCGTGGCTATCATCGCCATCGCATGTCTTGCCGCGGTACTCTTCTTGAGATCTAGAAAGAGAAATCAAAGCTTCTCCAATGAATCGACGCGATCTCGAAAAGATCGTCGGCCAGTTGAAGAGGTCCGGACACATCCTGGTAACACGCCGCAGGAGATGCAAGCGAATTCGATCAAGCCGGTGGAGCTACCAAATCACAGGATGTAGTAATGTCACGGGGCGCGTGGTCGGTCACTTGCAGTCAGCGTTTTGCCACCACAAGCAGCAGAGCAACCGACCCGCGTCGGTCACAGCCTAAGCGTGAAGGTTAGCACTGGATGACATTGACAAGAGATGGAAAGATCAATATCAATGAAAAGACAGCATGCAACATTGGACGGCGAAGTATCTTTGCAAGCATACCATATCACTCTATATCTCTTCTCTAGCCTCACCAATGTTCGTAAGGATCGACGATCGAAACTGCTTCATCGCACTTAGAGACCAGACTAAAGCACTTTGACATGCCCATGATCATTGCGGTGCTCATGTGGCGAACTCAATCAGTGTCAAGACCATACGACTGCTGTATCATTATCACCAAGATATGCAAACCCTTTTCACACCTTGTGGTTGCTTACGTACAAGCACGTGCAGGACCTGAAGACGATGGCCTTTGTCTAATGCGACCGAATAAGCTAAAGTAAGTAGCGACATTGGAGATGACAATACAAGTGTGAAGGCCAAGCAAATGGTTCCGGCCAACAAGCCTGAGGATTATTTGCAGTATAAGCAAGCCGAAGGTTCTATGTCGCGCATTTGTGCACGCTCAGTGCCGCGGCGTTAGAGCTCGCGTACCTGAAACGTCGAGAATCTTCGTGACACAAAGGGTCGTTGTCACCCAGACTCAACGATTGCACAATGTCATAACACGAACATCGCTCATAAAAACGATCTGCTTAAGCCAGCTTTGAATGCAAATCCACATTTTCCCTTCGACTTCCAGTACATTCACAAGAAACCAAGCTCCCAGCATAGACTAGTTCTCACCTCGATACCATGAGACCAAGCATCTGCCACCATCCAATCGAAGCAGAAACATTTGAAACACTTGCGAAAATGAAGAAAAGCCTCGCGGCAATTCAAGACGATTGCTCGCGCATAGAGAGTGGGCAGGACGTGCAAGGGCTCCTGTCCGTCCTATTTCGTGTTTCGGAACTACTGTGCCCACAAGAGATCGAGAAATCTGAAGATGTCAAGCCCGTTCTAGACGTGTTGACTAATGCTGTTGCGGTGTTACACATTGCGGACTCATTCCGACCACACGGGATGGAAAAGAGCGCTGATTGGACTGGAAGCGCGCTGAGAAAGGCCTACAAGTGCAAGGATATCGAGGCTGGATACTCCGATGAGGATGAAGGTTGAGAACATTGTAGATACGATGTGAGACACAAGGTGAAAGCAAGATAGTAGACGCCAATATACAACTACAACGAGTCGATCAAGATACATGATTGACCAAATGCGCGCCAGTCGGTGATGCGTCTGGTTCACGTACGATGCGATGAATTTGTCTAGAGGAAGCTCACAACTGACAATAACGACCCATATAGCGAAGCTAATGCGACGATAATCAACAATAAAGCGCATGGAGAGGAACAAGAAACAACGACCCGACTGTATGGTGAATCGATCGATCACCCCACCATCGCCATCGGGATCTGGTTCCCGCCGGCCCATGCTCCAGCACCCTGCATAAGCGCCCCGCAACACCAAAAGAGCCATTGGAGCTTTCATAATGACGTTGCGCGTACGCATGTGGTATATTGTTTACGCAGTTACGTAGGAGAAGAAAGCAGCACTAATACATAAGTGCAGGAATTGTGCTTCCGTAGCTTGTCAATTGACATTTTGTAGTTATCAGACCTCTTGCAATTCTATCCGTTCACAATTCTCGTCATTCCGCGCATTATGCCTACCTTAAACTCAACCGTACGAGCCCCACAAAACTTCATAGCTGAAGGCTTCTAAGCAGCCCTGATGTCAAACCAGATCTTCCACGCCTATGCCTACGGCACAGCATTCTGGTACGGCCTCCGCGGCTTGTGTCGCATTTACGATCCCGTCATGGTGGTTGGCTGGTTCCGCCCGCCTTCGCAAGCAAACCTCGCCCCCAACGATCTGGAATTGTACAACGTGCGCAATGACGGCTGGTGTCTCGTGACTCTGGCTTTGATCCTCGTCAGCTTTACCAACGCGGTGCCATCGGCTGGGACATCGAAAGCTAGCGGCGCATTGCCGTATGCAAAGGCCGTGGTTGCTGCAACTGTTTTCCATCATATCACCACGGGCATTGGCGCATACCAGCATTACAAGCTGGATACGCATTACAACACAAGCATGGCGATTGGAGTGTGGGGAAATGTATGGCTGACACTGACGGGGCTGATCACAATTGCGAGCTTGTATTCGAACGTTGGCGAAAGGAGTGTTGAAAACGTTACACAAAAAGCGAGGAAAGAGCTATAAGAATCGCAACTTGGTACCAGTCTGCTGGCAAGAGATGCGATTGAGATCGCGTTATCCATGATAGTCAGATGAGGAATCAATCGATATAGGTAATGAGGGAGAAGGGAGATCGGATCGAAGCTAGGAGCATGGAAATTCCGGCGATGTAATGGTAATAGAAGAATGACTTATAAGATCACCATGCAAGGCGATGTGCTAAACAGCATCTATTCCTCGGGTGCTATTTGTCCCAACACCACAGAACCCGTATTCCGATTTCCAATGAACGAACTTGAGTCTTTCATGATCCGGAGTCGCTCCTCACCATCAGTATCTCCAAGAATAGCCGCCCGCGTAGCCTCGAAGATTCCAACCTTGTTGTGTCATGTGTCCAGTACGGCAAGGTGGACACCATCCAGGGATGTGATGGATCCGCGCCTGTTCGCGACAATGCCGAGATTGCTCGAACGGTACACCAGGTCGGGCAAGATAATTCGGGTCGTTGATGCGATTAAGGTCGTTATATAAGTGGTGGCCGTACTGACCATAGAAGTACTGCCTGTGGTTGCAGTACTGCCACTCACGGATGTAGTCGCGACACATCTTCTGCGAGAGCTGGAACAATGTTCGGCAAGTTTCGACCGAGGATGAAGTGGTGATAGAGTCGCTTCGAAATTTATTGACGGTACAATGATCCAAGGATTACACCCGCCGGAGCATCGTAACCTATCAAAGTAGGATACCTATGAGCTTACTGCCTGAGCTCCTGCATGATGAGCTCTTTCATATATGCATGGTCTCCTGCCTACGCAACTGTGCAAGCATCGATTTGCGCAATGCTATTTTGTGCAAGATTTTGTGCAAGTGCTGGCAGCGGAAGCGGGTGGTCAGTCGCACTCCTGTAGTGTTGTGGAGCTAAAGCACATCTCCAGAAGCGCAAAGTTCTACGTTAATATTGGACAAGCTTACGTAGTGAGCAACCTATGGCCATATACAGGGAGCGTCCTAGAGAAATGTGCCCCGAGCCGAGAAGTTTACGTGCTGTCACAAGCGGATATGACGACGTATGATTAATATCGTAGCCCGAGAGACTGGACTGTGGCCCTACACTTGAACGACTCATGAAGTGGCAAACTAAGCAGAGGGCGTTCGTGAGGGCTATCATGATCATAAGCCTGGTGTTGTGGTTTTACAGCCGATATACGCGAATCTAGTGTTTGTGTCGCTGTCGGATCAGATCCGGTAGGCCACACGATGAGGCGATACAGGAAACGTGGTCTCGCACACGTTGGCGGCGGCTTCCCCGTGGCGCTCAAGCCAGATCACTTGCCATACTTTGCGGGCATACTGCGAAAAGATTCACGTCAGTGCCGTATGCTGGCCCTTCTTACTGGACTGGCGACGAGTCTAGCGTGGTGCTCACCACCTCGAGCGGGTGTTCATCTCTTATTGCCCTGCCGATGTTTCTACGACAGATCCCAGAATCGCACAAGAGCAGCCGGAACCTCTACAGTTCCCCGCGGCTGTAATATTCTGATTGCGAATTCTGCGGACTACGGATAGATGCCAGAGAAAGCTTCACGATGATGTAGGAAATGCGCGCTTCCACAGGGTGATAGATTTGGGAGCAACTTCGACGCTAGCGCCAAATACAGCTAGCGTTATCCTGCATGGAGAACACCCATAACTACCGAACATTACATAACATACCTTCCACGACTCGAGACACTGAGAAACAAACATCAAAAGCACTCTCTAGTCTCAAAGCACACTGATCACTCGGTGTGACACTTCATACCTTGATGATCCACAGATTCATCCCGCCACCATTGTACCTCGGCACTTTCCTCATCCATCGGTATTCCCACTAATCCACTTATCCACCACACACTCAGCACTCCAACACCGGGATTCACATCTACACAATCCCCTTCGTCCCCTCGCCACATCTGCATGTCCTACCTTCTCTACGGCAGCACCACATACACCGGCATGGGCTGGGTCGATCAAGTGCCTCGGGCCGGCAAGCTCTACATCGGCGGCCTGTACGCCCTGTACCAAACAGACTTGATCCGTGCAGCTGGAATCACACACGTCTTATCCGTCATAGACTATGATCCACTCCTCCAGGAGCGATTTGGGCATTTGAAACATTTCCATGTGAGGGCCGACGATCACCCGAATGAGAATCTGTTGCCGTATTTTGAAGACGGGGTCAGGTATATCGATGGCGCGTTGCGGGAAGTGCATGACGGCGCGGGGGAGATGGGAGAGGGAGAGGG
>Ga0068619_100056_pt1 | contig 9524 bp, 8 predicted proteins | sample InSIn3SAF170_2_FD_77424 | JGI IMG/M metagenome (GOLD analysis project Ga0068619, IMG submission 77424) | Clean room microbial communities from NASA Spacecraft Assembly Facility at Jet Propulsion Laboratory, Pasadena, California, USA -... ... | reverse complement strand
GTTGAATGGTGGATTACCTGCTGCAGCGTCGTCGCAGGCCGTGGGAAGTCCCGGTTCCGGTTCTAGGGCTAATTGGAACCTGGTCGTGAAATTGGAGAATTATGAGACCATGACCCAATCTAATGTTACTTCTACTACTTCTGGTGAGAGCACCACCGTTTCTTCTGCCGCTGCCAAGGGTGTTTACACCATCGTCAATTTGGGGTCTGCTGCTGCTATCGCCGAAGTGTCGAGGTTGATTCTTCAGAATGTTAGATTTTGAGGCGCGTACATACCTTTGCTGGAGCCGAGCATTATTCTTGTCGTTCTTTTAGGAGAAGTCCACTTTCATGGAGAAATTGGTTTACTCGGCTGCAATAACCACGGGAAGAGGCAGAGAAGATTGCGGCACAGTGGTCTACGTCTTGGAGATCCATCTTTGCACGGTGGTGGAGTGGCTACCGTGGCTAGCCGCCTGCTATTTCCTACATGCTGTTTGTTGCATGCTTTAGAGGATCCGAACCCCTGTTTTGCTTTTAGATCTGGAGGGCACCCAGATTATTGAGGAGGAAGCCGAGATATCTTGCTTGAAGGCTGACATTTTCTGCTGTCGAGTGTTGAATCTAGGATTGGGGGAGATTTCATGATGGTGTGTGTCGAGCAGGTGGCCAATTGCAAATCACTGGTTATGATTCATGACATTTCCGGACTCTAAATAGTTGCTGTTATGTTTGGGAAATAATCATTTTTGGGCAGAGATAAAGAAATTAAATTTGAAGAGTTTATGTTGTATTTTCTTGGAATCATGTTTAAATATTATTGAGCCTAGCTAACTCAATGCAGGCAAAGTTATTATGTTAGAATTCACGACTCTAACAAATGACAGGTTAAGCATGGAGTTCCAAGAAGTTATTTGACAAAGATACCTAAGATGTGAACTTGGGATAAAGGAGCAGCGACAATGTTTATGATGGTCAACAAAATAGATGTTTGTTTGAGTTAGTGTGGTTTGTGGAATAGACTCCCTAGTATGTTATAAACAAGTCTAGTTGTTGTAATGGTCATTGTATGTACCCAGAAACTCCAAAATGTTGAATGAAATGTAAAAGGTATCTGAAAGTTCGTGGTGATCTTAAAACCACTTTGTAATGGTTTATGGTCAGCCTGAAACCATCTTTTGTCACTGTAATGTGATGGTTGGTGATGAGCCAGAAACCATCTATAAAGTCTTAGTGACAACAGGATTTTCCCGGTGGTGGCATATTGAAGTCGGCAGATTTTCCCGGTGGTGGCAGATCGGACTTGCCCGGTGGTGGCATATTGAAGTTGGCGGATTTTCCAGGTGGTGGCAGATCGGACTTGCCCGGTGGTGGCATATTGAAGTTGGCGGATTTTCCTGGTGGTGGCAGATCGGACGTGCCCGGTGGTGGCATATTGCCTGAGTGGCTATCGTGTACACGGGAGCTTTGTGCTCATAGGAGCAGGTGGACTGTAGTAACACCTGGCTCATGGTCTCAGATATTGGTGTGTCTGAGCATAAGAGGGTTGGTGCACTTTTCTATCTGACAGTTGCGTCGAAAGGTGCAATCAACGCAACTGTTTGCGATTATTATTTGGACATGAATATTTGGTTTAGAAAGGCACTAATCTCTCTTTGTTTTTGGAAGTTCTGCACATGCAATTCGCCCAATGATGGCAGATTTGTAGGTACATATATGCAGTGATAATGGTCGACAGAATCATGTATGCACAAGGACTAGCGGTTGTAGCAGTTGGTAGCCATACATTCCGGTGGATGATTGCTCTTTTATGGAAGTCGACATATTTTTTGTTATCTTTGACCACAACCAGACTTTGTGAATCACTATCATGACAAGTAGTCATTAAGGGGGGGAGTTGGAAATAATTAATTCCTACTTGTCTATAGTTGTAATTCTCCATTTGAGGAGTTTGTTCCTACATAATAGGAATTTAGTTTCTCCTAGTTTAGTGTGTGGTTGAGAGAATCTCTCAACCACACTACTGTACTTCTAAGATAGCATTCCTATCTTGAGACTATTAATTGTATAAATATGTGTGTAATTTTATCTAGTTTGACTAGCATTCTGGCTTATAAAAAGCCTTTTTACATATAATTAGATTTTGTCAAACGTGTGGGTATAAACAGCTTCGATTCGGCAGTCCGGCTAGCCCAAAGCCTCCTTAGCTATTTTTGGGAACTGTAAATCCTAGATCTTTAGATTGACATAGGAGGCTTTAGGGTTTTACATGTTGATGCTATTGCAATGGAAATTCACAATTTCCAATAGTCAATTTGGAAAAAAATCATATCTAGTTATCCATCTTGCTAAACGTTTAACTCGTACGACCATCGCAATAAAAGCTGCATGCACGTGAGTATCTTAATTAGTAGAGCAACAATTATACAACTTCTGGTATTTGTAGCGGAGTCGAGATGACTTTATCATCAAAATTTGGTAGTTGGTTGCAAGGGCGCTAATAATTATGACAAAATATTCCGCCTCTTACTCCACATCCATAAATCAGTAATATTCTTATGGCTCATCTAAAATATTTTATCTGCAAACATAGAAATTAAGGTTGTGAAGGACGATTTCTTTTCCATTGTTTTGATCATCATTGTTCCCTCGTTTCTGGCGACATCAGGTAACATTCATTTTAGTGAAACTAAATGTTAAAAGCATTTTATTTTTCATTATTTAATGTTAAAAGAATTTTATTTGCCATTATTTATTTCGGCATTCACTATTTCACTAATGATATGGATTAGAATGGAAATTGGAAGATTAGTAATATACTTTAAATTTGGTTACATTCACAAACCTGCATTTATTATCAGTGTAAATTGGGATTCATGGATCTCTTTAATAACACCATATACCCTAAAATTAAATCACTTATTATCTTACTTGGGATTCATCAGTTTCTCTACATTTCTTGTGCAGAGGGAATTATTCCTACAGTGAAAGTTAAAAAGGAGGAATACAAATTATCTGAGGTAACTATAAAAGAATTTGATTTCATAAATTGAAAGTAAAAATGTGGTTAGAGAAAATTGATTGATACTTGTAGTTATTAATTACCCTGCAGGGGTCAACAAAATCTGATGAGGCATTGCAACATAAGAAGGGACACATAGGTAGTCAAAATTTCTCTTGGAGCTTACAAAATGGAAACAGTGTGTATATAGACTTTGATCCCATTTTTGGAGCACGAAAATATCTTATTATACCACATCAAATTAAAAATTCTTTGCATCATTCAAGGATTTTTGTTTGGAGTTAGGTCATTGCAGGCTCGCACGGACCTTCTCCCATATGGAAAGAAGCCCAAGAGTTGGGTCTACAAGGAAATTTGGCCCTTCAATGGAATAAGAGTTTGATGATCATGAGGAATATCGGTTTCTACTACACTTCCTCACCTGGAGGGGAAAAAGGGGAAAGGAAAACATAAGTGTTGATGAAATCTATTTATCCTTGATAAGGAGGCAATTTTTTCTCTCAGATCGTCTCTTCCCTTATCCATTATGGAAAATAGATGTCCCCAAAAAAATTGTTATTTTCTCTTGGCTTGTCTACCATAATAAAAACCTCACTTGGGAAAATTTGCAAAAGAGACAATGGACAGGACCGGGTTTTTGCTCAATCTGTAAAGCTGATGGGGAAAATAACAACCATATGTTCCATAACTGTAGCATCATCCTCCAGGTATGGAGGAAACTATCGTCTTATTTTGGCTTCAGTTTTATAACACATTCTTCTCTTAAAGAGTCACTAGAATGGTGAAGTGCACAGAAAACATCCTGGAGATCCATTCCACAAATTGGTTTTTGGACAATCTGGAAGTGGAGAAACAAGTATCTATTTCAAAACAAACATGAAGATTTTCAGGTAGTTTTCTACAAGATCATCTTTCTCTATAACTCTTTTTCACCTCAAATCATACAATGTAAAAACTCAATTGAAATTACCTAGGGTTTTTTTGATGGGGCAGCGGAAAACGCGCTATGTGTCTGCGGTATTTTCATTTCTATGAATGAACATTAGAATTTTTACATTCACTAGAATGGTGGAAAAGGCACAAATAAAAAAGCTAAAGCACTGACACTTTTCAGGTCTCCTATATCTCAGTACTTTCCTAAATATTATGGCTCTTCACATCTATGGAGATTCTAAAATCATAATTGATAATGTCATAGGGAAATTTTCCATAAAAAATCAACTGCTAACAGGATGGATGAACATAATCGATTTTTTTTTGAAAGGAAAAAATGATTATTCTATTCAACATGTGGATAGATCACAAAATGTGCAAGCAGACAGTTTATCAAAGAAAGGGCTACTATTACAACCAGGTAAATGGAAAATGGACATTCTTCTAGGTAATATTACTTATCATATAGATGATTTTTCCCTCATAGGAACATAATCTGTATCTGTTTCTTTCTCTCCCTGTTTTGTTTCTGGCCACTGGGTTTCTCACAATGTCCTTTGCAAAGCAAGTTTTCACCTTTTTCAGATGATGTTCCTATATCAATAGGGATTTATCTCTCTCTTGCATAACTTTTTGGGTTGTATACTGATATCATACATATTTCCTATGTTTGTCACATATTTCTGTTTTCCCTCCTTGTACTGTTTATAGGAGGTAATGTTTTATGGTGAATTTCTATAGACTTTTTAAGTCTATGTTTTTGTTTCTGGTATATTTTTGCCAGGCAATATGTAAATTTTGTAACTCACCTGATATTAATACAAATCCTGCTTTTTTTGTATTGAAAAAAAAGTAGAGGATCCAGGTGGATTTGATTTTCTGCACCACGATCCATCGCCTTCTTTTCTAGATTATGAAAATGCTGGAGCGAACCTGTGTCATGACCCCCCACCTCCCTGTCCACCTCAATAAATCAGGTTGACCTTTCATCTACATGGGGTTGTTGGGTGGTAATGATAAAGAATCCTGCAATTATGTTTTACATTAGAAACATAACGATATGGTGATATGGTGTTGGTTTGATCATTTTAATAACAAAATTGGACGAGCAATAATTTTTCTGATTATATTTTATGGGCAAATTACTTTGTGATGACAATTTTTTTATTAAATTTTATTGTTAATGGTGTATAATCGGATTGTGTATACTAGTTCCAAAACAGTGAGTAAAAATTCAATCAGGCTAAAAGGCTAGTATGACCTTTAATTGCCATCTCAATGATTTTATTAGTCTCTACCCTAGGGACTATAATAATCGATATGTTGGTTTTAACATTAGTTTAAGCACGTAAGTCTCTTTTCCACTATCATGTACCTAGCGTAGCATAGACTATAGGTTTGGGGTTTCATAGTCTTATTTCGCCTCTTCCCAAGGCAGACTATAGGATTTTTTTATTAGTATATTTCATAGCTGTAAACTAATGCTAACATTAGTTTACAATATTAAATGTTATCAAGGTTTTCTCCTCTTCAGATATGTAAAGTTTCAGTCACTGTTTGTATATACATGAAAGTTTTGGTCACTAATTGTATTTGTATTTTCTTGTATTTGTATTTACACGAATCAACTCATGTATTGAAATGAAATCCACCTTGTCTAACCTTTAGACATTTGTTCATGACATTTAGAAATTTTTTCATAGTGAAGTTGAAATGAAATCCACCTTGTCCGATGTTTAGACATTTGTTCATAGCAATATCTACATGTTGACCACCTATCAGAGCCCATCTTTACCACCAAAGCTTACACAACCTACAAAACCCTGCCAAAGCTTATATCACAACCAGAAAACCCAGAAAACCTTGTGAGGAGCCTTCCACATCTGTGTACCCATTCTTGACTCTGGTGAGTTCTTTTGATCTACACCGAAGCCATAACCTGCATTGTTTCATTGTGATGTCTCTATCATCTATAAACTCAAAGATTGTTTTGCTAGTTCGCAGTGCCGAGTACTTACAGGGACCTGCTGATTACAATAACATAGAATTCTAAACATGTATTCATAAATTATGTGACTCATCAATGGGTATCAATAATTGTATTTTTTTTGGCTTACCTTGAGGTTGAAGCTCAAGTTCATCTGAAATATCATTTGTGCTAGCATCATCAGGGCATTAGAAATTCTTAGCACTTCTCGATAGTCCTTTTCCTGGGAAGTCATGGTGGTAGCTTGGTATTCCTTGCCCCGACAAGTCACGGTGATAGCTCCGTATGCAAGTACTTCAACAACACATTTTATCCCTGAAACATATTTGTCTTCTGTGCTCCAGGGTTATACAACCATATGCTTAGTGAAAGAAAGCATGTTTATCATTTTTTCACATCAACATTTGTAACGACACATTCTCTGCATTGACCTCTACAGAAACCCTGATTTCTTCAACCTTGGGTGTCAAACCATCTCCTGCGCCAGAAACCCTAAATCTTTATCATTTTTCCTCCTTTCTTCACCCTTTTCGGATCCAAGGCCCTGTAAATTGTGCCTAGATGATGTTTCCTCCAATCTCCTCATCTGCTTGCCCTTGTTCTGAAGGGAAACAATCATGTTGGAGATAATCAATTGAAACAATGAAAAATTCTACAAACAGAGATTCAAATTTAAGAGTATTTGGGCCCATACCTTCAATCATGATAATTAGGTTGCCAGGTCAAATCCCTATTGCAATATTTCATTGCGTTATGGGAGTTTTCAGGAACATTCTCATTATTTATTCATCTTTGTCATCAGATTCTCGTGCTCTGCTTGGGTGTCTGGAGGATTTTCCCTCGCTTATCAGACCAATGAACGTTACCTCATTTCATATCACCACCAGAAAATTGTAACCAGTGTTGCTTGCTCCAATATGAGTAAATGCATACAACAAAAGTTGTGCATAGGTGAATACAAAAAACTAAAGTTGTGAATGCAAACAACAAAATTTGTGTATTGGTGGTGTTTGCGGACAACAAAAGATTGGCGGATAGGGAAATCCATTTCATAAGCTCAATACCAACAATGTCATGTTGGAGCAGAAGGCCAAAGATCTAGAAGGGACATCCACTTGGCTATTACATGCAAGACCCACTTGTTTTTGTTTTGGTTTAATTTAATTTAATTTATTCCTTAATTACATTTTTTATTTATTTTTAATTAAAGTTTATTTATTTTTAATCTAATAAAAATTTTAATTAACCATTTCACCATGATGTTCAATGAACACCATATGGACTGGGTTCTTTACTTTAACCATTGTTTGTGTGACAATGGACAATGTTTCTAATTTGCCTATGTTTGCACCTTGCTCAAGGACTTGAATATTCTCGAAATTTCTATAGACCAAATGTTCCATATGAGACATCTTTTCTTTGTCTTTATCTTAGGACCCCTGCGGTATTTTGTGAACAGATGTGCTACCACCCAAGCTAAAAAACCACTGGACAATGTTTTCCAGTTACCACTTGACAATGTTTTCCCTCCACATCCCTGTGCATCCCCACGCTCCTAGTGAAGCCACTAAGCTTGCAAAGGGCTTATGTGTAGCAAAACAAAGCATCTTCAAATGCACAGAGTTGGAGTGGATTGGTAAAACTAAATGACATCGGAGGATTGCGGTATCATGTTATAGAAGAGACAAGAGGAATCTAAGAATCATGTGGAGGATCCAACCAATAGCTTGATATCCCATGGGTTTGTGGATTGGTTATAATGACTGACATAAACAAGGTGTTTCTACCCCATTATTTATGACTAGTAAAATATGTACAACAAGTGCTTTGTTAAGGTTCTAGTGCTATTCCGGGGTTCAGAGAACATCTAGAAATATTCTCTTTTCCAAAATGAATGAACTATGCACAATTTTAAACTCTATACATATAATACTTGCATATCCATGTTGAACTTGTACATGTTCTGTCTCTCACCTGCAATTAAATGGCTAGCCATAATACTTGCATCAATGGGGAAAACCCATAGCCTATATCGGGGGGGAGTTATAAGTTCCATATAGTCTCCATTATCTTTTTCAAAATGAATGAACTATGAAACATTTTAAACTTTATACATATAATAATAGCATCTCCATGTTCTGCCTCTGGCTTGTAATTAAATGGCTAGCCTTAAAACTTGCATTAAGAATCTTCTTCTAATTCCTTAATGACAGACTCCCTGGCATTCATTAACTCATAATAGTCCTTGCTTGCTCCCCTTCTCCCTTCCTTTCTTCCATAATTACAAAGAACATATATTCCCATCTTCTCCAATGATTACCCTAATAGGAAGAAATCCCTTTAAGGTATAAATATGTTCCTAAATTGAATGGTGTTGTGTTAGGACAAGAAACACTTTCATCTCTTCCAATTAATCTCCTTTACGTCTACCCAAGTGTCAATCAAGGGTTGGTTGCATCCTACCAAATTTTGTGTGTGCCAAAATGGGTGTTGCCATCCCTCCTTATCAAAGAAACACTTTATGTATGGATATCTATAGGATTCAAAATTCTACAGCTGACAATGAGCCTTTTCTTATAGAATGTTAAAACAGGTTTCCAGAATTCAATTTTGTCGAAAGCATGGATGCCTCCAGTAATATTTTTGATGTTGGAAGGGTACTTAAAGTGCCTTGTGATTCTTTTCTGCATAATTCTAAAGGCCCATCCCAACAAAATTACTCTATACCCTATAAACAAGTTGATTATTGCCACCGATACTCTGCGTTTAAAACCAATAAGATAAAACATTAAAATGTGTGTAATGATAACAAATAATGCATAGCTGACAATAATGCACACTAATACCTATTGTTAAGAGATATCTTATCATGTCATTAGGTCTATCTCAAAATCATTGTTTCTATTTCAGAATTTGACTAACATAAATCTCAGCATGTCTCAAAAATTTATTAGCATAAATCTCAACATCTCATTGGCCAATCCTTTCTATGGTGGATGCTACAGTTGAACTAGCCCTTTATATCAATGTTGCAATTGACTTAGTTATCCAAGTACCAGGAAAGGAAACTATCATTTCTTGTCCATCACTAGAAGTCAAAGAAATTGAAAGTTTGTCACCTGTGTCAATATGTAATCAAAGTAGAAGCCCAATGCATGCATGGAAACCAAGTGAGTAAAGTAATACAAAAAATCATTGATAATTCTAACAAACTGGATTAGCATTGATAATTCTAACAAATTGGATTTTCATCCTCTAAAGGATTTTCTTGGATTAATACAAGACTAATGCTGAATAATTCATCCGATCAAGCCCTAAAAGTTTTTCCTACGTTCTTATGAAATTTTCTTAAACTAATGCAGGAAAAATGATTTGCTGCAAGTTATAAGCTCCATATAGTCTCCATTATCTTTTTCAAAATGAATGAACTAAGAAACATTTTAAACTTTATACATATAATAATAGTATATCCACGTTGAACTTGTCCATATTCTACCTCTGGCTTGTAATTAAGTGGTTAGCATTAAAACTTTCATTAAGGATATTCTTCATATTATACTTTGATTTCATATTTACACAGGTGACAATCTTTCAATTTCTTTGT
>Ga0068619_100050_pt1 | contig 9818 bp, 7 predicted proteins | sample InSIn3SAF170_2_FD_77424 | JGI IMG/M metagenome (GOLD analysis project Ga0068619, IMG submission 77424) | Clean room microbial communities from NASA Spacecraft Assembly Facility at Jet Propulsion Laboratory, Pasadena, California, USA -... ... | reverse complement strand
TTATAGAGCTATTACGAATATATTATGCCCCTAATTAATGGCTGGCTACGCCTAAACGCCCTAAACGGTTCTCCGCTTCTCTTTATATAAGACGGTACCCTAGGATATACTATAAAGGCTACTAGGGAGGAGCTTACTAAACGGAATATCGATACTATTTTATAGCTAGCGTATAGTCCCGACCTAAATCCGATTGAAATAATATAGGATAAGATAAAGGATTATATATAGTAAAATTACCCTGAAAAGATGAGCTCCGATGAGCTCCGTGGCGCTGTATATGCCGCTTGTAACTCGATATTACTAGAATTTCTTAGCGATCTAGTGGATAGTATATAAGACCGATACGAAGCAGTTATCCGTGCTAACGGTATATATACGCCTTACTATTTGTAAATAACAAGTATTTTTGCTAGCGTTTGCCAAGCCACTAGACTTTATTACCCCTGATACGTTGTAGAAGTACATAATCAGTGCACTTGTGGCGCGGGCGAAGTTCCGCCACGTTCCGAGTTATTTTTAACAGTACTAGCGTGTGTCTCTACCTCTCCATTGTTCGTCACGCCGTCTCACGAGAACCTCCCGAATATGAGCAAACGACGCATTACCGACGATGGAGTCGAAGATATCGGTACACCGCTCGCTTCCATCACGGAAGCTCAGCTTGCCGCATTACAAGAAGCTCGATCTACATTACCTCTCGGCCTGGAAAGCTTATCGCCGCTCCTCGAGAGTATTCTAGCTGCCTGTGGAGAAGTACTGCCTCCACACAGAAGACCAATCGCAGTGAGCACTTAACTTCAGCGCGGGGTGAGGTAGTTACTAACGTTCTGCACAGACCCGCACTGCGACAGATCTGAGGGGGACTACAGAGGCCGCTACCATTCTTGGTGTTGATTACAAGCCTAACTCAATGGACTTTGTCCTCGAGCTCAAGGAGAACGAGCAGGAAGTACCAGAGATGAACCCACATTATGGTAAGGACGAGTAAATCCCAAAGGACACTTGGGACCATAATAACGTATGGTAGCTGCCGTAATTGAGGACCTCAAAACAAAGCAATACGTCTGCTCGCGCACTGATGAAGCAATAACGCGGACCATTCTGGATCTCGTCCTCGTTGATCGCCTGAACCAGCTCGAAGACATGGATGTATCCTGTCGACTACTCCTCTCCGCAGAAGTACCAGTGTCAGTGAAATATGTCGATGAGCACGGCAAGCCTATACTTCTAAAAGGACGTGCAGACTGGGCTCTAGGTTATGGGACAGATAAGAGAAACACCGGGTCATTGCTCATCATCGTGGAGGCAAAGCCAGCGGGAAACGCGTCGGTCGGAATGCCTCAGATGTTAGTATATATGGCGGCCATACAAGATGCAAGACAAGATCGGACAAACAAAACAGTATTCGGCATGCTGTCAGATGGCACAAATTATACGTTTGCCTGTCTTAACAATAACAAGAGGCTTCTCGTCTCCCGCAATTTCCAATGGCTGTTCGATCGACAAACAATTTTACGGCACATCGATCGCATCCTTCTTGACGCCATACAATCTTCCCCTCATACCACCCCTGTAAAGCTCAAAAATTCGAACATATGCGGATATACGCGGTATCTTCAAGGATCCTGGAAGTTTGGCGAAGATTCGGATGATGAGGGAGAGGAGGGCGACGAGAACGATGAAGAAGGAGATCTGGTCGATGTCATCGAAAGGAACGGTCACATCTTTCTCAGGAGCAAAAAAAGTGCTTGAGATTTAATTTCCTTAATAAATACTGCTACCCGTCAAAATAGGTAGTACAAAAAAAGGACTTTAATGGGATAAGACTCTTGCTGGTACTGTTGCACCTTATTACCCGGTTTTTACAGTTGCACTCTCAGCCTCGAGCCATTTCTTTTCACATTTCAAAAAACGTTCCAGCGTTTATGCACGGCTTTAGATCGAGCCCGCGAGCTTCGCGAGACGAGATACTAGCATAAAATCAATTCTCCGCACGATAGAAGAGCGAAAATATCTATATAGACTACAATGTGCTGGAGCCTTTTTTTGGCTTGAGCTGCAGACGGTTCCCCTACTATTATATCGGCATTTCCAAGCGATTGCATACGAAGCTGCCGTGTGTAGATATTTGCTGGTAGGATCAGTAATAGGCTACCGACTCTAGACAGAATTTTCTTGATATTATTAAAGAAATATATATAAGTTAGCGGTTATACAGATTTTATTGCGCTTTTAGGGTCTATAAAAGGAAGTAGTAAGCCAGTAAGGAGGGCATCAACGTTATCAAGGTAAATCTACCTTCTTACTGGTGTCTTGCCAATGGCGATGCTATTTATCCGTCCCTGAAGGTGCAGTTAGGGAGTAGGGGAAACTGAATATGTCGAGCAACAACGAGGGCAGCTCAAGCCGATGTTGATAGAGCCATTTGAGGCTCCTACTTGCTTTGCTCGCTCGTTGCTACCCCCATGCTCCCCCTCAGCCACCTCCTGTTCGCTCTCTGCTCTCCTCTACCCCTTCCTGTTCCTTCGAGGTTACGACTTTAATGGTGGTCCGATGGGCATTTTCCGACTTCACTAATGGCATTGATTTGAATGATGACCTTCCAGTCAAAGCTTCCCTAATGTGAGTGCCTAACCCGCACTGATATACTCAACCTCAACACCTAACCAACTCACGGATAGGGAAGGTAGGGACCAGCGCCGCAAGTGGTATGGGTTTGGTACGAGTGCTTTCCTGTTCTTCGCGGATGACATAAGTTGGCTTGTCACTGAAGTTCGAAAAGTGCTTATCGGACCACCATTATAGTCATAACCTCGTACCAGTCATTCGCCACGTAGATCGATCGTCCTTACCAAGGGGGCACTAAAACGTGAGTATATTTGGAGTAGGAGCTTAATAAGGTCCAAAGCCCGAACCTAGCTCACATCTAGGGGGCATGTTTAGACCAGCTAACTTACGCCTAACCTTCCTCAGGGAGTCTCACTGTCGAAAAGCCCTTTTAGTTGTTCTTCGGTAAAATTAACATGCCTCAAGGGAACTGTCGAGATGAGAGTTCATGTTAGTATCACCAAGATTTGCCAATGGAGTCCATCGAAATTCAAATTAGTGGAAGCATGAAAGCTGTGAGAGGTGGAGCAGGTCCACCATGCACTAACGGCCAAATTGTATTCAACGTGTAGTACTGATGGCGAAGTCAAGATTTGTAAGTATGGAAATGTATGTCCTTGCACATTAAAGCTTTTTGGTATGAATATACAAGGCAGACTAGTCATCCTCTAATTTCCGGTACACCTGCCACAACTTCATTAATTCGTTCGACGTTGTGCCTGCCCAAGTGTAACCATAACGGTGGCTGTATGGAATCGACTCATCGTAAGGAAGCGAAGTCATCCAGGCTCTCTCCATGTTCTTCGAATTTTTGCGGTGCTTGCTGGCTTGAGTTGAGTTCTTGGCGTCGACGTCCTGAAGAGGAGGTTGTCGACCAGTGCTATCCGGCTGCTTCTTGGATATCCTTTTTCTGGTCTTCCTATTACTGCTGATATCCTCATTACATTCTTCGTCCTCTTCACTGTCCTCATCATCATCTTCATCATCTTCATCATCCTCATCATCTTCTTCATCATCACCTTCATCATCACCTTCATCATCTTTATCGTCCTTATCGTCTTCCTTTCCTTGCTTCCCATCACTTTTACTTTGACGAATAGGACAATTTTCCTCGGAACATGGACTTTTGTAAGCAAGCCAAATCTTTTGTAGCGCTCCAAAGTCGTCCAAAGTCTCTTGGAGCTCTGCGGTAGGTGCTGGAGGAGGAGCGGGTGGAGGGCGCACGATGACTACCCCTGGCTCACCCGGCCATATCCTTGTGGGATTGTCGGTGAAGGCTGACTTGTAGTGAGTGTCTTGGAAAGCTTTGGAATCGGGGTCAGGAGCAAGCATCAAACGCCGGAAAACAATGCTTCGTTGAGAGTTGTACTCCTGGATTATCTGAGGAGCCGCTTCAATTCTTCGTCTCCAATTCGTAGTATCTTCGGGGATAAACGTCCATTCATCGCTGTCAAAGGCGAAGTGACAAATCGAGCAGAGGGCGACTAGATTGCCTCTATCATGGATGTTATGAAGTTGTATGCGGCCAAATTTATGATGTGTCACGAACTACGGTTTTGTAAGCCGCCATGTCGGAGTGGGTTCAATGATAACCTTACATGAAAACGCCTTGATGTTGCCTGTGGGTAGATATGACATATTTCCAAGGGTCGCGACTTTTTGTGCGCTTTGCAATTACACAGCCAGCATCTGTTGTTTTGTACTCTTTTGAGGTCCTTTTTGATTTGAAGTGACACATCGACAGACGATTGTGATGGATGGTGACGGCTTTTTGGAACCTTATCTCTCTTTCTCTTTGGAGGCATTCTGTAATGGAAGGCCGTTCAGCTGCATTGGAGGTAGGGCTTGTACTGTAGTTCGACCAGATGTTGAGTGAAGAGACGGCTTGGCTGAGGGATGAGTTGATTGAAAGCTGAGCGCGTTTGGCGGAGTGTCAGGCCAAGCCCCATCAATAAAGCAGTTTGTGTCATGCGTCACCTGGTTGCATTTAATGATCACCGACCAAGCTACTGGTAGGCACATCTACCTCGGGGTATAATTATTCCAACACATTGAGACGTTGAAACATGAGACAAGCTGACCTCAGGAACCGTGCATGGTAGGAAGTAACAGTCGAGCGAAGTGTGGTTAGTGTCACGGCTCCTTTCGTGCCAAGCGTGCTAAGCCTGTAAGGCTGAATGTTCTGCACGCATTCGATCGATCTCTTAACAAGGGCAGCTCAAGCCGAGACAGAGGAAGCCATTTCAGGCACCCACCTGCTGCGCCCCTGCACTGCCCTATAATGCTTTACCGCACTCCCTCGATGCTTCCCCGTGCTCCCTTGATACTCCCCCGCTGCGCCCCCTTGCTCCCTCGGTGCTCCCTCTAAAGCGGCCCTACTCCCTTTCCAGACCCAGACTGGCAATTTCCAATCCTAAGTTCGGGGTGTATATAAATTATAAATATATATACTATACACCCTGTACTTATAATAGAGCTTTACCTCTATTAACTAGGAAAGAGAGCAGGGCCGCTTAAATGGGAGTACTGGGGAGTAAGCGGGTGCAATAGGGGAGTACGAAGAGAGCATGGGGGAGTACCGAGGGAGTATGGGGGCGTAATTTAAAGGCGCAGTAGGTGGGAGCCTGAATGAACTACAGGACGGATGCGCTATACCCATTTGGGCCATTGAACTCCAGCCCGTAAAAGATACCATCAGAATTTTCGCCACCATTTCACATACCGGAAGCCGTCGCTTTAAGTATTCGATAACATTCGCCTACTATTTGCTCCAGATCGTTTCTTCTCACAGACTTGATCCAGACGTAAGTAGAGACAGACGTTCTTTGGAAGCTAGCTTATCTACTGGTTTTCGAAGTAGGGGCTGTGGGAGATTCTCGGGTCGAACAGGAATATGTCTACTAAGCCGAATGTGCGAAATCGCCGAGGCTATGATGGAAGGGAGGATTTAGGGTGGCAGCAGGAGCCACAATGTAAGTCCATTTGCCAGGAGTCGACGACAGTCTAATCAATCTTTAGCGATACCTGAAGACAAAAAAGCTGGAGTGAACAGCACACAAGACGGCTCAATCCAAAACCAAGCACTTCGAGACCTAGCTTATTCAGTAATCAAGCTCGATCAGATCTGTCTCTCGGGCATAGTAATGTTGGAAAACGAGAGCGTTTTCCAGCGACATAATTCACCGCTGATGTACACCCTACCTTATGAAACAGTCGATGTCAGGCAACTCCTGGAGCAATTGAACCCCGTGATGGCAGGTGACCTAAAACCCAGTGTCAACTATCTCACACGGCTCTATTTTGCAAAATTATTGGGCAGTAGCTAGCAGATTGATCATCATCTGCCTGGACCTCTCAGACCGCGAAGGGAAGGACTACTCTACTTACCAGAGGGCTGAGAAGATGATTTGGAGTCTAGACAAGTCTGCTTCCGACACTGAAAGGCATACTATCAATGTCTCTGATGCTATGCAGCTTGACGAAGCAACCCAGGAAGCACTGCGGATGAGATGGCTTAGCCTCGATCATATTCATGACGTATTTTCCAGCGGTAATACAGATACGAAAAGGAGGTCCCACTCCTGGTGAGGAAGCAATGTTTCCTGTTCTTATATCTTTGAAGTGGCTTCCCAGATCATCCCTACTTAGGTGGACGATCCTAGGAGTATCAAGCCAAAGCAATCAGACTACGGGCACAGTCGATGTCCTGATGTGGTCCACCTTTTTTGTCACTGTTGGTATTGCTATCCCTACCACGGCACTCGGGTGGCGATACTCTCATCACAAGCCGGGGACACCCAAAGATCCAGACTTTTGGTTCCTTATTCAAAGCTGTAGTATGGCACTCCTCAGCCTGCTCACCATGGCACTTCCTATGTGGAAGGGCGAGGACCTCCCGGACAAGACTGCACGAATTGGTGTTCATCTCTTTATGACCGCTGGGGCCATTTCTGCTTTCATTGCCCCTATCTTGTACCTCTTCATTCCTACGGAATGGAGTGCATTGCTCAACATCTTCGCTGGAGCTGTACAAGCTTTCGCAACGCTTCGATTAGCTCTTGCTGCAGAGGGCACAACTAGGAGCCATAAAAAGAAGATTTGAGCTGGCGTTGATGTGCAGCGAATAAGGCAAATAAGTTACAAGCCAATATGCTAAGACAACCCCTTTCCCGCCCACCCAAATTGTGCCCCTTCATCAGGATCTCCAATCTAGGGTGCCAATGATTAGGAATATAACCCTTCCGGAACCAAACGTTCCACGATCGCTTCTGGACTGGGCGCAACCTGCTGACGGGCATGATCATCTCAGTGCGTGACCTGACCCGGTCCATCCTGGTCTGCAGTTCGCCGTACCCTCCTCCAAGCCAAATCTTGGAAATCAGCCTTGGCATGCTTCGCATTATGCTCCACCAGATATGAGAACACGTAGTTTTCTAAATAATCAATTAACAGGTTCATCAATTGTAAACAGGACCATCATATGCTGTATTTCATCAGGTTATGAGCGTGGGTCGCGCACATCAATAGCGCACGGAGAGCTGCTCCTTCGTATATAACTACAGACCATACGTCGTATTTAGTATCGATTTAATATCGGTTTAATAACTTTTTACTACGGAGGATACGCGTCACTAATATAACGTTCGCTACGTTAATTTACCTCTACGGCAATCGTGTCTTTATTGTAAAAGTCCTCCTCCCTCCTATAAAAGAATCGACCTCGACGCCGTAGAGCTTAATGTTGCGACCCTAGGTAACTAGTCTTAATATCATTAGCTTTTTAAGTGCAGGTTGGTTCTCGTGAAGAGGAGTGCGGATTAAGCAATGGTCTTATATGTTTGTTTAAATAAGTCATAACGTATCTAGGTAAGATATTGTTATTGAACACAAGGAGATCTGTCTGGTCCATCTGGGTCTACATATATTGAATGTAATCAATGTGCTCAACCTGTTCAAGACATTGAGCATCTTGAGCTTCTTGGGAAATGCTTAATTTGCTCAAGCAGTCTTGGTACTTGATCACCTTGAGCTTTATTGGCTTCGGAGTTCAGAGCAAGCCCTTGACATTGTTCCGTTAAAGAGGTCACGAGGTCTTAGCTTTACATAGAGCTCCAGTTTCCACTCCATGGAGACTGTGCTAGGTAGCAATACTGAAGAGTTGTAACGAGAGCAACTATAGCCGTATTCTAGGCGGCTAATTCAGGCTCCCACCTGTTGCGCCGTGTGCTTTGTTAGTGCTCCCCCGATGCTCTCTCAACGCTCCCTTGATGCTCCGTCGCTTCTCCCTCTAAAGCGGCTTTGCTCCCTTTCTCGTCCCGGAATGGCAATCTCAAATCCTAAGTTCGGGGTGTATATAATATATATATATATATCTATACATTTTTCGAAAGCTGACTCAAGGTGTCGCTACCATGCAGGAAAGTTGCAGGGGTTGATTGGGTATTGATTCCCGCCGTCATCGTCTTGCACCATCGAAATGCCCGAGATGCAACTCGCACTCGTTGTTCTGAAGCGATGTACCAAAATGCGGCCTCAGGAATGCACCCGAGGCTTCAGAACGATGGGTATAAACCCACATATAACCCTTTTCGCAGGCTGAGAAGAAGAATCAAAACCAACAACCTAAACGGAGACATCCGCGAACAAGGACAAGACAGCCGCCCATCGCCTCTTCCAGGAACGTCAGCGGGAGAAGATACTCCTAAGATCTACGGTGAACTGTTCACATCAAGCGAGACGTACAAGACCATTACTGCTAGAGATCCATCTCCGAGCGTCCAGCCCGTATCCAATTCCGGGAACTTCTATAACGACGAAGAAAAAACCTTTGCGCCTCTCACTATTCCTGATGTCAAGCATAATAATGCACTATGGCAATTTCTTCATAACCAGTGGAACTTACTTCGGTTTCGGCAACCCTCCACGCAAATTGGAGAAGCCTCTTGGCGCAAAGATGATGCGTTTGTCCAAGGTGGCGAAACCTCTAAATTCGGGCGGAAAAGACGGGTAATCGTAGTCGAGTATGGCAAGACAGACAATGTGGAAGAAGGTAGCTAGGTCCAGGAACTATAATGAATTGCTCAGGCTCATCTGACCCAAGTCACCGCTGAGACCGTTCGCCAAACTTGGAACGATCCCGAGTACTCTGAGATGGAAATGACTGGGTATCCTATCGGTCCTGACGGTCAGCAACGAAGCAGGAAATCTTTGTCGTTGGCTGTTCCCTTGAAAGACTCGTTGTGCAAAGTTGGGCTCCTCGTAGTTACCGACATCGTCAAAGGCTAACCTTTATAGTTCATGCCTCAGCAAGGCACGGCGAATCTGAGGGTCTTGTAAGCTCAATATACGTGCTCATGCAGACTTCCTGCTCATCCGCTTTTAGCCATATCCAAGATGATCGAGAAGCATTTCTGGTTCTTGGTCATGCTTTTCATACATCATTTTATCGGCACAGAACCAACTTCCGTGGTAAGATTTTTTTCAACAATTTAGACCGAAGTACAACGTCGAAGCCAGACAATGTTGGGTCGGGTTTCTTTGGTGCAGCACATATGCTGCACTTTCCAGCTTCTTGAGAACATGCAAAATAGTGAAGCATTCGGCCCTCCAATTTAAAATGTTACCCCTTGATTTCAGAGCATCTCCATTCTTGGGACAGTTTATACTCCTTAACGATGCATCCAGGCTTTCTTTGAAGGTTTCGATCAAGCTGGTACTGACTCGGGAAATTTGGTAGCATGGGCACTTGGCCCCAACCAAGATCCAGAGGAAACAGGACGTCGCATGTTGCTTGAATATATAGGCACTCTCCACCCTATGCAAACCGTTTTCTGGGGACCAGATCGGACGGGCACCAGCGTCCGTATGGCTTTTGGCATGGAGTACCCCATCCTTTGTACACCAGGGAACGTCCCTGATATTCATGAAAACGAGAGACTCCAGCATGACGTGGGGTCGTTACCGGAAACATCTGAGCAGAGACTTTCCGTATATATACAGCTCAAAAGCGCCGCTAGATCTCAAGGGACACAGGACACTGATCTCGGTTTGGAGGAAAACACCGTCGTCATTCTCGATTCAATGCGTACGAATCTGACCAGCGAAGAGCTTCTGGATGGTGTAGTGTCCTGGAAACGACTCATGTATCATGCTAATGCACACAATCCCTTGATTGGAAATCCGGTCTTGGTCGCTGCCTTGAAATTGAT
>Ga0068619_100045_pt1 | contig 10209 bp, 18 predicted proteins | sample InSIn3SAF170_2_FD_77424 | JGI IMG/M metagenome (GOLD analysis project Ga0068619, IMG submission 77424) | Clean room microbial communities from NASA Spacecraft Assembly Facility at Jet Propulsion Laboratory, Pasadena, California, USA -... ... | reverse complement strand
GTGCCTTCTATATCCACTGTGACTCCTTGCAATCTCCCCATGGGCAAGAGCCCCAACCGGAGTGGGTACACTTATTTTATCATACCCTAGATGTCATCCCTAGGAACTGGTATATTGAGACAGAGCTTCGACATGGCATAGGCGAATGGGGTATCTTACGTGAAGGATTTTTGTTAGCATTCCTATTTGAAGACAAATGGATGGATATTGTTGACAATGTGTTGCAAGTTGTGAAGGCTACTATTTTCAAAATACCACTGGAACCAAAAGAAATAGTGCATCTAGAGTGGTCGCATCAGTTGAGCTAGGCCCTAGAATGTTACAATGTGCAGGTAGAAGATGATGATGATGGCCCCTGAAACATCAATATTCGGGAAAGAGAGGGAAGTCGCGAGGTTCACAGACCAGCGATCAAGGACCTTGACATCACCACTCCACTGAAAATGAAACAAGTGAACATTGGTACGGAGGAGGAGACAAAGTATGCAACGCTTGGGGACTATTGGGATGATGTGAAGCCAGTTAAGAAATGACCTTACTGCTGAATCCAAAGTACAAGCAGAAGGTTTGCGAAGAATTGGACAAAATGATGGTAGTAGGAATTATTGAACCTATGGAAGAATTTGATTGGGTGAGTCCTATGATAGTACAGGAGAAGAAACAGAAGGGAAAAATTTAAATCTGTGTGGACCTATGAAAACTAAATCACACCTATGTTCATGACCCATTCCCAACGCCGTTTATAGATGAAGTCCTAGAGAATGTTGGTGGACAGGAAGCATACTCATTTATGGAAGGGTTTTTAGGGTACCATCATATCAATATCGCATTGGAAGATAGAAGCAAGAACACCTTCACAACTAAATGGGGATGTTTTCAGTACATAGTTATGCCCTTTGAGTTAAAGAATGCCTCGATGATATTTTCATGTGTAGTAGTGGCTGCATTTAAGGAATTCATCCATAAGTTTTTGGAACTTTATTTTGATGATTGGACTGTATTAGGGCTAGTCAAGAAACATATAGAGAGCTTATGGTTGATGCTGGATACTTGTCGACGGCACCATATTGTGCTAAATATAAAGAAGTGTACTTTCCTCATCCCCTTCAAGAACTTGCTCGGCCATGTGGTCTGCAAACAAGGCCTGATGGTGGACCCAGCGAAGATTATTGTCATACTTAATCTACAAGCATCGCACAGTGTCAAACAACTCTGCACCACATTGGGACACAATGGCTACTATCGTAAGTTTATTAAAGGTTATGCACAAATCATGACACCAATGGAACAGTTGTTGAAGAAAGATGCTACATATTGTTGGAATGACGATTGTAAGAAAAGTCTGAAGATTCTCAAGGAGAAAATGGTGTCTGCTCCCATTTTGGTTTTTCCAAAATGGGACATCGAATTTCATGTCCATGTTGATGCATTGTCTATCGCGTTGGGCATTGTACTCATGCAGGAAGGAGCGGAAGGAATTGATCACCTGATTGTGTTCGTAAGTCAATGATTGTCCAAAGCTGAAAAGAACTACTCCACTACTCAGCATGAGGTGTTGGTGATGGTATACACGCTCCATAAATACCGCCACTATCTACTTAGAGGACACTTTAAGATGTACACTGATCATTCCACATTAAAATACTTAGTGAATAAGCCTGTGTTGGGGGAGCGCATTTTTAGATGGCTGTTATTGTTTCAAGAATATGATTTCAAAGCCATTATAAAGCCGGGACGTCTAAACATAGGCCTGTATCACCTATCCCTAATTGAGAATGGTGAAAAGCCCACACACTTAGAAGGACTACCTGATGCACAACTTTATGTAGTGCACATTGTGGATGGCCACTTTGAGGATATCATCCATTTCTTAACCATAGGGACTGTGCCACAGGGGTATTCAGTTCAGCAGAAGAAAGAACTAGTGACATGCGTAGCATATTTTACTATTATTACAGGGCACCTCTACAAAATGGGCAATGATGAAATATTACGAAGGTATGTACCTGAATTTGAGCAAGGATAGATCCTCGCAGAAGCACATGGGGGGGTTGCAGGAGGAAATTATGTGGGATGCTCCACAGCACATAAGATTCTTTGCATTGGACTATGGTGGCCAACTTTACATCAAGACTCAAAAGAGTACTGTCAGGCCTGCGACGTATGTCAATGGACTGGGAAACCATCACAGAGGGACAAAATGTTGATCAAACCATAGATGATGCTACAACTATTCAAAAAATGGGTGATTGACTTTGTGGGGCCTATCACACCTCAAGGAAAGATGGGTGCATGCTATATCATCACTGCAACATAATACTTGACTACATGGGTAGAAGCATAGTTAAGGACTGCACAACTGCTACAGTTGCGAAATTTTTGTTCGAAAATGTGTTGACACAATTTGGATGCCCAAAATTTTTAATGAGCAATCGCGGAACACACTTCTTGAATGAGACTATCAACACGCTCACTGAGGAATTCCAGATATATCATCAACAGAGTACGTCGTACCATCCACAAGTCAATGGGGCTATCGAAGCTTTCAACAAGATTTTGGAGACTGTGTTGACCAAGGTATGTAATGCACAGTGAAATGATTAGGATTTGCACATACCTGCTGTGCTATGGGCATACCGAATGACATGCAAGAAGCTGATGAGTCAGACACCTTTTAGGTTAGTCTATGGCATGGAAGCTATCATGCCGATGGAATACATTATACCAAGTTTGCCAATTGCAGCGATGATAGGCATGGCAGACTGTGGGGCCTTGGAAGAGAGGCTCGCGCAATTGGAAGAACTTGAGGACGAACGTTTCTGGCTAGATTCCATCAACAGGTATAGAAGCAGCAGGAAAAATCTTGGCATGATCACCATATCAAGTTTCACATGTTCAAAAAAAATGATCTAGTATTACTATACGACAATAAGTTCAAGAAATTTCTTGGAAAGCTTCGAATGCATTGGTTGGGACCCTACGTAGTCAAGGGAGTCACAGACGGGGGTGTGGTCCAGCTCGACAAGCTTAATGGAGAGCCCTTCCCTGGCAGAATAAATGGAAGTCACCTGAAGCTCTACACGAGTGGGCTGACTGCCTGACTAACTAACCAAAGTACAGTCTCACCGCTCTAGATAATTGAAAGAGAGAGTAGGATGATAAAGCAGTCTGTGAGGGAGCTGCATGACGATAAGGGTGCGCATGGAGTTGGTATGTCACAAGGGTTGCATTTGTACAGAAGGGTTTGCATTGCTATGGGGATAAACATGGAGGTGACCATTCCTATCACTGTTCATGACAACATGTCTAAACTACGGCAAAAAGGAGCAGGCAGCAGGCAATTAAGATACAAAGTATGAGCCAAATTCAGAACAATCTAGTGTAGATGTAATGCTAAGGCACCAAAAATAGAGGGAACAACCGAATTTTAATTTCAATGTGTCTATAAATCGTAGGGGGGAATCCACCGAACGATCCATGGTATCAAGAGAAGTGAGCTATTGTGCCTTCTCGCCAGTATGGAACTATTGATCATTAAGGCTCAAGGTGTAAGCCCAGGGGTTGTAGTATGGCCAATGGAGATGTAGGAACTTTTGGAAAGTGTGAAGTCAATGGCCGTGGATACCATGCCAAGTCTAGCATTGACAATAGGGGATGTACTGGAAATTCTCAGACACGAAGCAGAACTGGTATGAATTCCTCTGTCTAAACCACAGGCTGGCTGGCAACCCACGAAGGATAAGGAAAAGACCATGAATAGTGAGATAAAGGATGAAATTGCAGTTAATGGTTCATCTTTGATGCACCTTGAAGATTGGGATCTCGCGGACAATAACATCTTTATTGCAAAAATTCAACACAAGCTACAACAGACAGTGTGTATAGTAGACCAGAAATTCGAGACTTGCTGTGTTCGCATGAAGAGTTTGTGTAGGTGGCACAACAACTTGAGCTAAAATCCTATGAGGGGGTGCTATGTGTTAACTGACCAGAGTAGAATGAGCATCATTGATTGTGCAAATTAGTAGAGGCAATGGAGCAGGAGCTTGAAGAAGAGTTACCAAAGAAAAGGAGGAATCAACAAAACGTAGTGCATCACTCATAGGAATGGTGGACCGTGAAGCATTGGCAGCGCATATTGCCACACTGACGAGTGACTCGGGATGAGTCATGATGATTGTGTTGGGTGCCTATTAGGTAGCAGAGGCCACACGTAATGGTTTTGGGGCTTAAAGCCTATAATTTAGGGTAATAATAGTGTAAAAAGTCCGCGAAGTGCACAGAGCGCAAAATGTAATGGGTTGAGTCAAAGGGTTGTCTACCCGAAAATAATGTAAAATAATAGAAAGTAAGTCAACTTTCCCATGGTATGTGGACCATGGGAATGTATAAACAGAGCAAGGCTCTAAGGATAGAGGTAGATTTTTGGAAGATCTTATGTACTATGGGTTTGTGAAAGAAATAGACGCTCTGAGTCTGTAAGTCTGAGTCATGGGTGTTAGTGGTTAGATAGAGGCTCTGCAGCTATGTGTGCAGAGGCCTGATAGAGTCCACAACTTTGTGCACAAACCCCTGTAGCTGAGTGCACAGGGTAGTTCGGGTAGTATTGAACAAAGATATTAATAAAGATAAGTTGGTTCCGAAAAATTGCAGATATGTTGCATTTTGGTTTATGCATCTGTTATATGAGTTTATGGTTTTCTTTAAGAATTATGATGGTGAACACTGGTTATTATTGTTAAATGTTTTCTTAAAGACCTTAAGAAGTAGATCAAACCTATAATAACCTCATTAATAATAAGATTCTAAGGAGCACCTCATCATTGAGCCTCCCAAAGACCAGATTCTTGTTCAGAGTAGTGCAAGTGTGCAGTTCAGTTAGCGACCCATCCAGACCTCATCGATATATCCCAAGGGTGCAGAAACCTGGTTCCAACACCCTCCCCTACTACCTCGAGTGGGAATTCAGTCCGCACTCCGCAGACTATTGTCGAAAGGGTCGATAGTGCGGGATTTATTTGGCTAAAACACTTCTGAACTTGGGTCAAGCCCCTACAAGCCAATAGGAGATCCAAAATTTCAGAGATACATCAGATTCAATATCGATATCCTACAAAGTCAAAAAACATGTGTAGTTTTTTTCTTAAATTTTGCATAAGTTTGGTTTGAAAAATTAGTTTGAAGGAATTCAAAGGGCATAGTGAAGCATAATTATAATTAATTGATGCCTCGAAGAAATAAAATGGAAACACCTAGTAAGCAACCTAAAATCTCTAGCATGAGTCATGAAGAAGAGGAAGAAATGAAACATGATATATCAAAATTACGAGACTAACTGCAACAAAATTAACTCTCACAAAAAGTAACAGAAGCTAAGATGGATGGTTTAAAGAAAGGCATGGAAGATACGATGGATGGCTTAAAGAAAGGCATGGAAGCCAACATGAATGACATGGAAACTAAGATGGATGGTTTAAAGGAAGGCATGGAAGCTTAGAACGTGGAAGCTAAGATGGAAGTTAAAATGGAAGATTTGAAGACGGACTTGACAAAGTTGCTACAAGAAATGTTTACTAATGGGGAAATCATAGTAAAGGAAACTCATGATGAGAACAAAAGAAATGTTAGTCATGATTTCATAGACTCTAACGTTGGATTGAAGACCCACCATGTTCCAAATATTGATATGAGGAAGTTTTATGGCAAGGATCTCATATCATGGATACTTGTAATATTTCAATCTCCATAATGCGAAAAATACACAAAAGGTACACATACTTTATAATTGGAACCAAATCAGTTTTATGGTATCGATGGCTTTGCTCTTGTAAACAAATTGTCACGTGGGCAATTTTTATGGAATAAATGATAACACATTATGAGGATGCAAAAAGCAACACCTTTTTTAGCCAATTGATAAATCTCAAAAAAAGGGTTCAATGATGGAGCACATTGAGGACTTCCAAAAATTGAATGTAAGGGTAAAATATATTCCAAAGGAGCATAGGATTGATGTGTTCATATGGACTTTAAAGGATAACATCCAACATGAAGATCTCCTTTGGGAACCTGATTCATTGGAGAAGGAATTAAGGTTAGCAAGAAAAATGGAAAGAAAAATTATGGCGACAAGGAAGCCTACCACTCACAACTATAAAGAAGGAAGTGTTGTTTCCCCTAGCCTTCCACAACCTACAAGGTTGACACCACAAAAATTGGAAGAAAAAAAAGAAAAAGAGCTTTGTTACAACTGTGATAACAAATACACTAAAGTAATAAGTGTGCTGAGAAGAAATTATTTCACATAGATTGTGAAGAGGAAGAAAAGGAACAAGAAATGTTAATAGAGGAGGAGATACACTAGGAACAAACCCTAGATAAAGAATACATGAATCTGATCATATCTTGTAATGCATTTGCTATAATTATGGCTCCTCAAACTATCAAGATAGAAATACATATGAAGGAGAAAAAGGTAATAATGTTGATTGATTAAGGAAGTACGCATAATTTTATTCATTTAAGATAGTGAAGGAATTGAATTTCTTACTATATCCAGCCCCAGAATGTCAAGTGCGATTTGCAAGTGGACGAAAAATAAATTTCTCTGGAAAGTACCATAATATCAAGCTACCCATGGGGGAATATGTATTGAATAGCCCAATGCTTTCCATTCCAATGGGTGGTGTTGATGTTATACTAGGAGTCCAATGGCTATAATCCTTGGGTACAATAGCTTTTAATTTTCAAGAACTTTTCATGAAGTTTTGTTTGGAAGGAAAGGAAGTTGAATTAAGGGGTATTGCAGGGAAACCGAGAAAGATAATCAGCTTTAATAGAATGAGAAGGCTTCTAAAGAAAGAAAAATGAGGCGTAACTGCACAATTATGTTCGCTAGAGGTTCCCACATCGAAATCATCTATTTCTCCAGATCTCCAAAAAGCCTTGGACAATCATTCCAAGTTATTTGAGACTCCCAAAGGCCTTCCACCTATTCATGACCATGATCATGCTATTCATTTGATTCCAAAAAGTGTTCCTCCAAACATCAAGCCTTACAAATATCCCATGCCCAAAAGAGTGAAATTGAATGTATGGTTGTAGAAATGCTAGAGGCTCATATAATTCAACCTAGTCAAAGTTCTTTCTCTGCTCCAGTAGTATTGGTGCACAAGAAGGATGGATCATGGCACATGTGTGTAGATTATAGGGAGCTCAACAAGCTCACTATTAAAGATAAATTTCCCATTCCTGTCATTGATGAATTATTGGCTAAATTGCATGGATCAATTTACTTCACCAAGTTGGATCTTCATTTGGGATACCATCAAATCAAAATGAAGACTGACGACATTCTAGAAACAAAATTTAGAACTCATGAAGGTCACTATAAATTTTTGGTCATGTGTTTTGGCCTTACCAATGCACCTTCTACATTTCAAGGTTTGATGAATTCCATTTTCAAACCCTTCCTTAGAAAATTTGTGTTAGTATTTTTTGATGATATACTAATCTACTGTTGGCTTGATGGGGCCTAACCCAAGCTCGGAGTTATTTAGCCAAACAAATCCCTGTACTACTAGCCCTTTCAGCAACAGCCTATGGAGCATGGACTGAGGTCTCACCCGAAGCAGTATGGGGGGATGCTGGAACCAAGTTTCGTCCAACTATGAATACCTTTGCACAGGTTACTTCGCACACTTTCCTGACTTGTGAGGCCTTCGCACCCTATTATATTCACCTTCGCATAGCCCAAACCAGGGGCTAAGGAGCTTTCACACTGATAGAGCAGTAGCCTACGCTATTTCCCCAAGTTACACTACGATCTTACTTATCTTCTTATAACAGTTAGTTATCTTCACATAAATAGATACTTTATCTTATATTCACTTATTCAACATATTCAAATAAGTTCATGCAACAAATAAATAATAAACTTGCAATTCATACCCAATATACTTCAATGCATAAAAAAGGAGACGATACATAGAAATAATGTAAAACTTCTCTTTATTAATGCGTCAATCGGTTACAGATTCAACCTACCTTGCACACTCAACTCCAGGGGTCCGCACACTCAGCTGCGGAATACTAGGCCTCTATGTACTCAGCTGCAGAGTCTTCTCCTACTCTACAACCCAAAGGCATGACTTTACACTTTAGACTCAATGCTTCCTCATTAGATCTTCTATCTCTGATTCCTTAGATTAGATGTCTCTTTACACCTAGAGCCTTGCTCTATTTATACAATCCCATGGTCTGTGGACCATGGGTAGAACTTTCATGATGACACTACATTACAAAAGTAAGTGTGGAAAACCCTATGACTTAATTACAACTTCGCACTCTGCACCCACAAATCGTAGAGTCTTTACATCGGACTTAGTCAAAACTTGGGCTTCAAGCCCCAAAACTTATCTTGGGGGGGATCCCATGCCCAATATGCCCCCAACACAAACATCATGAATCACCCTCGAGTCACTCTATTTGTGTGGAGATATTTGCATAGAGACCTCCCATCTCTACTCTGACTACTGCAAGGTCGGTAGGGCATTAAGAAGCTGCCTATTATATCACCTTGATGCGTTGTTCGAAGACCGTGGTGTCAGAACTGCTTCCTTGTATCTGCTTCTATGTGCCCTGCATCTGTTTATAGTCTCACGCCTTCTTTTAGCTACCTAGAGCGCTAAGTTTGTGATTTTGTCAGCTAGTCAGATAGTCAGGCCACCTGTGTATGGCTTCAACCAACTGCCATTCACTTTGCTTGGGAAAGGTTTTCTATTTAGCATTACCAGCTACACCGCACCTCTGTATGTGACCTCCTCAATAACATATGGTCCCAGCCAATGCATTTTGAACTTTCCTATGAATTTATCAAACTTACTATCATATAGTAACACCTGATTGTTCACCTTGAAGGTGCACAACTTAATATGTCGATCGTGCCAGGCCTTTTCACATTTCTTTTGTACCTGATGATGGAATCCAACCAAAAACCATTCCTCTTCATGATCTGGTCCCACGTTCAGTCACCTAGGCTTCACAATGACCTCAAAATCATATTCTTGGAACAATAAAAGCCACCTGCATATGCGCCCCCCCAACATAGGCTTATTAACTAAGTATTTCAGCACTGAATGATCTATATACATCTTGAAGTGTCCCCCTAGCAAATAGTGTTGATATTTCTGAAGCACATACACCATAGACAATCCCTTGCGTTCAATGGTGGAATAGTTATTTTCTGCTTTAGACAATCTACGACTCGTGAATGTGATAGGCTGATCCAAGCCATCTCCACCATCCTGTGTTAGTACCACTCCCAAAGTTATACATGATGCATCAACATGGACATGAAACTCCTTGTCCCATTTTGGGAAGACCATGATCGGTGTAGAGGGCATATTTTCTTTTAGTACATTGAGGCTTTTCTTACAGTCATCATTCTAGCATAACTTGACATTTTTTTTCAATAGCTTCTCCATCAATGCGGTGATCTGGGCATAGCTTTTGATGAATTCCTGTAGTACCTCGTATGTCCTAGGGTAACTCATAGTTGTTTCACACTTCGCGATGCTTCCAAATTCAAAATCACCGCAATCTTTGTGGGGTCTACCATTAGTCCCTGTCTGCAAACCATATGTCCTAGTAGGTTCCCAAAAGGAATGAGGAGCATACACTACTTATGGTTCAACGTGATTTTGTGTCTTTGGTAGGTATCCAGTATCAAGCGTAAGCTCACTACATGGTGCTTAACCAACCCAAATACAGTGCAATCATCAAGATAAACCTCCATGAACTTGTGGATATATTCTTTGAATGCTGCAATGACTATGCACAAAAAGATGGATAGCGCACTCTTCAATCCAAATAGCATAACAATGTATTGAAAGCATCCCCACTCAGTTGTGAAGGTTGTCTTGCTCCTATATTTTGGTGTGATTTTGATCTGGTGGTACCCTGAGAACCCGTCAGTGAAAGAATATGCTTCCTACCCACCGACATTTTCTAGTATTTCATCTGTGAACGCAGTTGGGAATGGGTCATGTACACATGCATCATTCAATTTTTTGAGATCCATGCATATTCTTATCTCATTCTTCCACTTCTTTTCCTGCACCACCATAGGGCTTACCCAATTAGATTCTTCCACTGGCTCAATGATTCCTACTGCGAGCATTTTGTCTAGTGCTATGTGGACCTTCTCCT
>Ga0068619_100043_pt1 | contig 10342 bp, 13 predicted proteins | sample InSIn3SAF170_2_FD_77424 | JGI IMG/M metagenome (GOLD analysis project Ga0068619, IMG submission 77424) | Clean room microbial communities from NASA Spacecraft Assembly Facility at Jet Propulsion Laboratory, Pasadena, California, USA -... ... | reverse complement strand
GTTGACCTTCACAAGGCCATCAAGAATGTCATTCGGGGTAAGTACCGAATCATCGAGTTCGTTGAGGAGACATCCTTCGGCGGACTGGGACGGCCCAAGGCTGTCGAGTTGGTACGCTACCTCTACGCAAAGTGGAAGTACGACACGCGGGGCGAAGTTCCCTTCTCCCGCCGTGGAGTCCTCCGGCGAGACAACTACACCTGTTGCTACTGCGGTGGACACGGTGACACGGTTGACCACGTCATGCCCAAGTGGCAGGGTAACGCCGCATCCTGGAACAACTCCGTGGCTGCGTGCTTCCCCTGCAACAACAAGAAGGGTGGACGCTCGCCTCAGGAGGCCGGTATGAAGATGCTGTTCAAGCCTCACACACCGAGCTTCAAGGATGCGTTCCAGTGGACTCGCGCGGGAATGTCGCTAGACGACAAGAAGCGCTAGTGGTGGGGGTAACCTCTCAAGTGCCGTATCAGGTAACCGGGGCACTCAAAATAATCTAATCCTGGCCCGAGCCTTTAGTCGTGGGTGAACGATAAAGTCCTGAGTATGACGTGGGTTAAACTGCTCATCTATACCCCTGAAGCACACTAGGCGAGTGCGCCACGCTGTTAACGTGGAGACAGGTTGGTTCGAATCCAGCCAGGGGTGCGCAGTCTAGGTTTAGAGAGTCCTAGCGATAAGAAAACTCTCGTATTCCCCTATAGCTCAGTCGGCAGAGCAACGGATTGTTAATCCGTGTGTCCCAGGTTCGAGCCCTGGTGGGGGAGCTACCCGATATAAACTGAGCGGTTTCGTCGTACCGGGCTAACTCAGGGAGCATTGCTAGGGCAGGCATACAAAACGACGATTTGCGGTGGTATACCCTCTGGCTACGAACCAGTTGAAAGGTTAACCGGATACATGAGGGTTCGAATCCCTTCCGCCGCTCGACAGGTATAGCGAGCCTGCCAGCAAATCGCGTATTCCCCGGTGGTGTAATGGTAGCACTACGGTTTCTGGTACCGTCAGTCTTGATTCGAATTCAGGCTGGGGAGCGTACGGTTGTAGGTGACAGTGTGGTGGACACAGACGAGGAACCTTCTTTACTCCGGTCGTCTAACGGCAGGACAGGCGGTTTTGGTCCGTCTTATGGGGGTTCGAATCCTCCCCGGAGTGCGGAGCGAAAGCTCTATATCGCGTGTGCTCGGGTGGTCCGAGGACGCTCTCCAAAAGCGTTTGTCAGCGGGGTTCGACTCCTCCACGCGGTGCGACAGGGGTGCGACTGTAACGCATATGCGTCCATAGTTCAACGGTAGAACAGTCGGCTCCAACCCGACCGGTGCGAGTTCAAATCTTGCTGGGCGTGCCACTTGACAGACAAACGACAATCCCCTAGAGTGAGAGACATGACCTACTTCCTGAAGTCCGGAGAGCGCTACAACGTGAGCACTCAGGGCAAACTCGACATCCACAAGATCCTCCCTGTGGGGACGTACACCGTGGGCTTCGACCAGATGTCTGGAGCCTTCTACCTGGAAGGTACCGAGGGCTTCTCGCTTCCGAGCAAGCTCTACGGGACTACCACCAAGGATTCCGAGCGAATCCTTAAGACGTTCCTTGATCGTCCTGCCTCCACGGGTGTGATGCTCTCGGGTGAGAAGGGTAGCGGTAAGACCCTGCTCGCCAAGAAGCTCAGCATCGACGGACAGGCTCAGGGCATCCCGACCATCGTCATCAACCAGTCGTGGCACGGCGAGGGCTTCAATCTGTTCATGCAGATGATCGAGCAGCCCGTGGTCGTGGTCTTCGATGAGTTCGAGAAGGTGTATGACTCGGACGAGCAGGAGCAGCTTCTCACGCTTCTGGACGGTGTCTACCCGAGCAAGAAGCTCTACGTCATCACGACGAACGACAAGTACCGCGTGGACCGTCACATGCAGAACCGCCCGGGGCGTATCTTCTACCGTCTCGAATTTACGGGACTGGATGCGGACTTCATCCGTGAGTACTGCGAGGACACTCTCGACAACAAGAGCCACATCGAGGGCATCGTCAACGTCGCCGCCATGTTCGGTGAGTTCAACTTCGACATCCTCAAGGCCCTGGTCGAGGAGATGAACCGCTACAACGAGTCTCCCAAGGAGGCTATGCGGATGCTGAACGCCAAGCCGGAGAACAGCGACGACCAGCGCTACGAGCTTTCGCTCTCGCACGATGACACCAAGGTCTCCATCTGCGAGGGATACCAGTGGTTCGATGGCAACCCCCTCGCGGATCACATCACGGCATTCTACACGGACGGCAGCACGACCACTGAGCGCAAGCGCAAGCGTGTCACCTCCCCGGAGACCGTCGATGACCTCTTCGGAAACACCGAAGTGGCTGAGTCTCCGAAGCGCCTGATCACCCGGTTCAAGTTCTCCGACTTCGTCGGTGTCGAGGAGGGCACGGGAGTGCTTCGCTACAAGAACAGCGAGGGCTTCAAGCTCCGTCTGACCAAGGCCAAGCCGACCGTCTACGACTGGGCCTTCTAGTCACCACCTGTCTCAGGGCTCACAGGTTAAATAGAGCCCACACAATGCCTCATTGGCTCAGGGGATAGAGCGACGGCTTCCGGTGCCGTAGGTCGCAGGTTCGAATCCTGCATGGGGCGCAGCTTGCATCGTCCGAAGGTAGTATGGCGGATACGTATTCGGTGACCCAGAAGCCCTCTCATTCAGTCGGGTGGCGGTGCAAGAGCTAGCGGGAGACGGACTCTAGATCAAACGGACGAATGAGCCGAAGGCAGACATCCCATCCTCGGCTGGTGCTTTGCCTCTGTAGTTCAGCGGACAGAACAGCGGTGTCCTATGCCGCGTGTCGGGGGTTCGATTCCCTCCAGGGGCGCTTTATGATAGGATGTGGGCATGGACATCGATGTATACGGAGAAGATGGCGAATTCAAGTTCACCTTCTCGATCAGTGACGAAGAAGCGCTGATCATCGAACGACTCTCCGAGGTGTCCGGAATTCCGGTGGAGGATATCATCCTCTCAGCCCTTGAAAAATATCTTGATGAAGAAGAGGAGCGGGACAATGACGACCCAAAATGACGAGAACTTCAAGTCTCCGGAAGAGATTAAGGTCCTGCTCGGTGTCATCGGAGTCAGTCTCCTCGTAATCATCGCCACGCTGTTTATCGGAGCCTAGCTCCACTTACTCGGGAGGGTTGCTGGCATCCCATCCACGCTCTGAACGTGGGCCACGTAGGTTCGATTCCTGCTCCGAGTGCAAAGCGCAAGACCAGCCTTAGGGCTGTACGTACAGTTCTTACGCCTCTTTTGGGCCTCTAGCTCATCTGGTTTAGAGCATCGGACTTTTAATCCGAGGGTACAGGGTTCGAGTCCCTGGGGGCCTACCACTTGACTCTCCGTTCTTCCTCTGTTAGGCTGGTCCCATGGGACAGATCATTCACAAGACCGGTGACATCTTCACGACCGAGGCTAAGGCCATCGGTCACGGTGTCAACACCAAGGGCCTCATGGGTGCAGGCATCGCCAAGCAGTTCCGCGACCGTCTCCCGAACATGTACCAGGAGTACAAGGACATCTGCGCCGAGGGAAACTTCAAAGGCGGCATGACGGTCGCCTACGACCTTCCTGGCGGGTACGTGGTCTACAACATCGCCTCCCAGGAGGAGCCCGGTGCGAACGCTTCCTACGACTTCCTGACGACCGGTGTAGATGCGGCTCTCCGGGATGCCGAAGATCGGGGTATCAGCGCCGTAGCCCTGCCCCGCATCGGATCCGGCATCGGTGGGTTGGACGAAGCTGAGGTGGAGAACATCCTCGCCATGCTCGCGCTGTTCTACAACGTGGACATCGAGCTTTGGACGTACCAGGCATGAAGGAATTTGTTCAAAGTCAGGGCGGGTGGTTTGGAGCTATTATCTTCATTCTGGCGTGGACGATCTTCCTGCCGGTTATACTCCTGCTTCGACTGATTTTCTTCGGTCGAATTACGGATCGAGAAACTCCTCTAGATAGACTCCGCGACAAGATTATGGGTGAATAGATATGGGCATGTACACCGAGTTCTTCTTCCGGGCTGAGCTTAGGAAGAAGGGTAATCTGGAAACAATTCAGATCCTGGCCGAGCTTTTCGCAGACCCGCAGGAGATTCCTAAGGATCTTCCGGACCACTGGTTTTTCGCTGAGGAGCGCTGGCATCCCCTGCTCTTCGGCAGCAGCGCCTATTTCCCTAGTACTCCAGTGAGCAAGTTTGAAGTGCGATCATGGTCCCCTGCGGATGATTATTACGAGCTAGGAATTCATTCCAGTTTCAAGCACTACGGCAACGAAATTGAAGGATTCCTGGACTGGATCAATCCTGCCACTACAGAACCCGCAGGAACATTCATCGGATACTCCCTCTATGAAGAGAAAGCAGTTCCGGATCTTTACTACATTAGAGAGAAGAAATGAGAAAGATCAGGCAGGGTCTGAGAATTTTCTTCAACCGATTCACACTCACATCCGATGACGGGCTCTCCACGAAGACTCGTCACGAGATGGCGGAGCGCTACCGACAGACTGCGGGTAAGCCTCCCACACCTGAGGAGATGGCTCGGATAAAGGCCCTTATTGACAGCAGACGACAGAAGAGATAGTCTAGAGAGATGACAGAGAACAACTTCCCGGTTGAGCTTCCGGGGGCAAAGACTCGCACGCTCATGTGGGCGAACGAGTGGGAAATCGAGCCGCAGGCGGTTCAGCAGATCCGCAACGTCGGTGCTCTGCCGTGGGTGGACGAGCTTCGAGTGATGCCTGACGTGCACCTCGGTGCTGGTGCCACCATCGGCACGGTCATCGGCTCCACGTCCGCTATCTGTCCGTCCGCGGTCGGTGTGGACATCGGGTGTGGTGTGAACGCGGTGAAGACCAACCTCACGCGCGATGACGTGGACGACATTCTGCACAAGCTCCGCTCGGCCATTGAGCGTGCCGTGCCTGTCGGATTCAACTCACACGGCGAGGCGCTGTCAAACAAGGACCTCCGAGACATCGGCGGTAATTCCCTTGCGAACCTTGCTACGAAGCTCCGCAACGACTTCAATGACCTCCGTGCCCCTGGTGCCGATAAGCTTGAGGAGCGTGCAGGTAAGCAGCTTGGCACCCTTGGTGGAGGAAATCACTTCATCGAGCTATGTGTGGACCGGGAGGGTTTCATCTGGGTCACTTTGCACTCGGGGTCCCGTAATCCTGGTAAGGAACTGGCTGAGCGGCACATCACAATAGCCAAGACTCTGCCTCACAACCAGGATCTTCCGATCAAGGAACTGGCTGTCTTCCTGAAGGACACGCCGGAAATGATCGCATACCGTCATGACCTGATGTGGGCGCAGCGGTTCGCTGCTGTGTCTCGTACGATCATGATGGGTTTGGTGAAGCGTGAACTTACCAAGGTCATTCCGCGTGCTCGTTTTGAGGACGAAATCAACTGCCACCACAACTACGTTGCTGAGGAAACTCACAACGGAGTGGAGATGATCGTCACTCGAAAGGGTGCCATCTCGGCTACGAAGGGGGAGCTTGCGCTCATCCCTGGCTCCATGGCGACCGGATCCTACATCGTCCGAGGTCTCGGCAACGAGGACTCGCTGACCTCTGCATCGCACGGCGCAGGCCGTAAGATGAGCCGTGGTGAGGCCAAGCGCCGCTTCACGGTCGAAGACGTGAAGGAGTCGATGAAGGGTATCGAGGCTCGTAAGGACGCTGGTGTGATCGATGAAATCGAGTACGCTTACAAAGACCTTCACGCTGTCGTTTCAGCCCAGGAAGACCTCGTTGAGGTAGTCCAGCACCTCCAGACAATCCTCTGTGTAAAGGGCTGACATGTACGGCATTATGGCGGACCAGAATGGTCCCTGGCACACCGACGATAAGACCGGAGAAGTTTGGCTCGTTGAGCTTGTCAGGGACCCAGTGTTCCTCCTGTACCTCAAGGACGGGGACCTGAAAACAGGAGACCGTATCGCGATGTACACCCCCGAGCCGGACTCAGTCACTAATGAGGTTGTCTGGGTCTGGTTCGGGACCCTTAAGGAGTGGAAAGAGGTTGACGTTAACGGAGTGCCTTATGTCCTGACCTATATTCTTTTGGAGGAATGATGGCACGCAAAGGCTCTTGGGCGCACACTAAGGCAGGCGATTTCACTAAGTGTTACGTCTGCAAAGCGAGTGAGGACGATGTCACTCTCTATATCACGCCGAACCAGTTCACATGGCAGTTCTCGTACTGTCTGGAGCATTTCATCGAGCGTGTAGGTTCGTATCCTGGTCTGGTCGATGCATCAGACCTGGGTCCGGACTACGAGCCCCACGATCTGGACGCTTGACCCGCTCTCGAACATCTGATACACTAGAGGCATGATGAACATCACCGACACCGTGTTCCAAAACATTAGGCTGAGCCACGTGCTCGTCCGATGTTAGGAACACAGGCCCAGAGCTAGGAAAGGCCTAGCACCTGTGTTCCGGAACAGGAACACAAATGTCGCGTACAGACAAGACCGATCCCTTCTGGGTGAAGGTTCAGCGTTACGGTGTGGAAGATCACGACCACCGTCACCTCGGCAAGGAAGTGTGGCACTCCCGCCCCGTCCGAGATGACGAGGGTAACATCGTCCGTGAAGAGGCCCCGCTGTACCGTGAGGCCAAGGACATCCTCACACCGGAAGACCGCAAGGACTTCTGGTACCGCTCCTACCGTCGCTACTTCAACGAAGATCACACGAGGATCTACTACCACACCACCTCTGACATGCTCACCGAGCGTCCCATCAACTGGGTCCTCGATGCAGCTCGCAAGGCTGTGGCTGAGGGAGACCCCAAGCGCCTCGTCCTCACCGGGACCTTTTCTCGCGTGAAGAGGGAACGTTACCTCGCCTACACCGTCCCGGACCACTGCACCATCAACGAGGAGCCCCTTAAGGGCGAGGCGCGTCCCTACGGAGCGCGTCCCTGTGGTCTCGAAGCCGACTGGTACGGACTGAACCGCAACACCTACCGCTGCAACTGCTCGATGTGCCGCGGAACGGACCCCTCCTACGAGCGGAGCCGCCGCCGCAACGGTCGGGACGAACTCCGCAAGGTCACCAAGCTCGCCAACTCGGGAGCCGAGGACTGGGAGGACGGCTACAACGAACTGAAGATGACCACACCTTTGCGCTACAACATGGAGTGGTGCTAAGATATAATTGAATAGCCCTTCGGGGCACTCCCCTGTATCGCCAAGAGGACAAAGGCACCGCTTTCATACGGCGGCAATCACTGGTTCGAATCCAGTTACAGGGACGCCGCGTAGGCCGACTGGTAGAAAGCAGCATTCTTATGAAATGCCATAGGTGGGTTCGATCCCCACACGCGGTACGCAATATAAGATATAATATAAGAATGAAGACATGTAACAAATGCAACGAGTCTAAGTCTGAGGATCTTTTCGCCATGAAGGGCGGAAAACCAAGAGGAGTATGTAAGGAGTGCCATTCAGCATATCAAAAAGCATACTACGCTGATCCTGAGAATGGGCGGCGACATCGTGCAAGAGTAGCTAAGAATAATGCACGTCTTAGGTATGAAAGTTACGGTTTGACAGTTGAAGAGGCAGTTGAATTCAGGAAGAGAAACAGTGGTCTTTGCGAGCTATGTAACCGAAAGGTTGCGACTTGTATAGACCACGACCACTCCTCCGGAAGAGCGAGAGGGCATCTATGCTCTGGATGCAATACTGCTCTTGGTCTATTGGGAGATTCAATAGAAGGCCTAGAGGTGGCCCTGAGATACTTGAAGAATCCTCCTGCTAGCTCCAACTAAATATGGCCCCTTGACCGAGTGGTTCAGGTACACGGCTGCAACCCGTGTTACGCCGGTTCGAATCCGGCAGGGGTCTCCAAGATGCTACAATAGTAGAGATGAATCACTCAACGTACGCCAGAAGCCTCAATGGGGCACAGAGCCTAGAGCGGGATATCCGCTGGGACAGTTCCGATTGGGCGATTCTCTATGCGAGCTAGACGAAGAGCCTAGCCGTCCCTGTTTGGGGCGGCGTGGACCGCGACAGAAGAATGCCCACCAGGGCACTTGCGGGTCGGGTGCCTCTATTTCGCCTGGTGGACATCGCCGCCCCAAACTATAAACGAGGAACCTATGCAACGCGGTCTAAGACGTGCCTGGACACGAGTCCTTCGAGTGATGGATGACCCTGTTCTGATGAAGAGATTCAACGGGTGGGCGGCAATATTCTTCGCGATACTCATCATCCCGAGTATGATCTTCGGGTGGCTCGAAGTCGTGGCCTTTGTCTCTGTTCTCTCGATCTGGGCGCTGGTCGCTGCTCACTGGTCAAACTGGCAGGCAGCCAGGGTTGAGGAAAAGGCTGACCTCGCGAACACGACTAGGCGTAGACGCATCAGCGTGACATCTGCGAACAGGTTCCGGTACCGAAATACCAGAAAGTAAATCGAATCTGGCGATGCGGCTTGACAGCCGGAGTCTGCGGGTGGATAATAGACGTAGAGCGAGGATGAAAGCCTTCGGGTTGTAAACTCAGGTGGACCTGTGAAAAGCAGGGAAGCCTAGTCTCAGGTATGAGGACTCTAATTCCTTAGGAGAGTCTAGGATGGTAACCTTCGGGAGGCGTCGCCCGAGAACAACCACATAAGCCTCTGTAAGCTAACGGATAAACTGGCCGGTTTCTACCCGGCACTTGCGGGTTCGATTCCTGCCAGGGGCACATGGACGACAAGAAGACAACCGAGATAGACCTGTTGAACTATCTGGACGAGCAGGGTTACGATCCTATCGGTGCCGCCGACACTCGCATGATGATCATGAACTACGCTCGGGGAAGTGACTTCGAGGGCACACCAGAGGAGATTCTTCAGGGGTGGCTCGACTTCGGTAAGGCCCTGGAAGAAGAGTTCACCAGCGACTCCTTCCTGCACGGCATGGATGTCGGTGAGTCCCTTGGAGCCTCCCGAGCCGCTGAAGAGGCACGCGCCGCTTACGAAATGGGCGAGATTGAACTGTGGCTTGAGTTCCACACTCCTAAATCCTTCGAGGACTGGGAAGCGTGGGAGGCTAAGCACGGCCCCACCCAGGAATTCAGCAAGAGGTGGAAGACCTCTTAATTTTCTGCTACACTATCTACCAGACTCCCCGGCGTGAGGCTGGGTGGACGGCGTGATGCCGTAGAGTAGATAGGAAATGAAATGCCCAGAGAAGTAATTGTGCCTGCCACAACGTACGTGTACGATGAGAAGGGCTTTGATGTGGATCAAGGCACTCCTGGTCACACCCTCCCCGCACCGGAGGGGGGCTCTAGCCACACCACCCCACAGGTGGAATTGAACTGGAGCCGGGAGCATGAGCACGTACAGGTCAGCATTGAGTTTGCTCGGGAAGACTGGATTGCGATTGCCAAGGAGCTTGAGGATGCCCCAGAGGTGTCTCGCAAGGCCATCTTCTCACCGGGGCTCTCTCGGTATCAGATCAACAAGCTGATCCGAACACTCCGTAGGGCTCGTGACGCAGCGTTTGGTGTTGACGAGTAAAGTGTGGTACACTGGTATTCACACTTGATCCTGAGTGTGAATGCTTGGCCCATATAGTGTAGTGGTGCTGCACGGCTCTCTGATACGGAGTAGGTCTGAGTTCAATTCTCAGTGTGGGTACGTTTCAATTGAATATGGGGCTATGGCGCAGTTGGTAGCGCGTTTGTCTGGCAGACAAAAGGTCACGGGTTCGAATCCCGTTAGCTCCACAATGGCACGAGGTATGAGACGTGTTAGACAGTAAAGAGAGCCATCCCAAACCAGCCTTCGGGCGGGTCGTCTAACAAACATCCATATGGGCTTACTAGTTGGTCTAGACTCTTGGCTTGCACCCAGGAAGGTGGAGTTCGAATCTCCATAGGTCCACGCAGTAGGGTCCCCCGGCGCGCGAGCGCTGCCTCAGGCTGTAAGCCGTCTCAAAGCTGGGGGTTAAAGAGGGGCAGCAGAACCCCGGCCCTACCCGACTTGACATCCGATCCTCCATCTGCTTAGATTGAGTCATCAGGCCACCTGGCCTGGCTCACTTAGCAGAAAGACTCACATGTTCGGATTCGTTTTCGGCCTCATCCTCCTCACCATCGCGGTGGTTGGTGTAGTCATCGGCTTGCGCCTGAAGAAGCGCGCTTCGACCCTTGACCAGTATGACCGTCGCCCTGGGTGCAAGCCAAGAGTCTAGACCAACTAGTAAGCCCATATGGATGTTTGTTAGACGACCCGCCCGAAGGCTGGTTTGGGATGGCTCTCTTTACTGTCTAACACGTCTCATACCTCGTG
>Ga0068619_100042_pt1 | contig 10389 bp, 10 predicted proteins | sample InSIn3SAF170_2_FD_77424 | JGI IMG/M metagenome (GOLD analysis project Ga0068619, IMG submission 77424) | Clean room microbial communities from NASA Spacecraft Assembly Facility at Jet Propulsion Laboratory, Pasadena, California, USA -... ... | reverse complement strand
CATTGGCTCGGGAGCCTCCAGATGATAGTGATTAGGCATAGGGACATGTGGGGCCCCATTTTTTTTGGTGACAACATGCGAATGAGCATGTCAAATGTATTTAGAGTAGTGGACTGAAAACACTATATTATGATACATATTTATGGTTATGCATCTTTTGTGATGATTGTGGTTCACCATTTGTTTATGGATGTCTTCTTGTATCTGCATGTTATAAAGTCCAATATAGAATTTTGTTTGTAATGTTATCTAAATAGTGATTCTAGGCTTTAGGAACATGACTGAATGTAATGGATTCAAATTCACGCCCCAAATTATATATTCATAGATATTTTCTAAATAGGATAGGATTATTCACATGATAAACATCGTTCAATTGCATGAAAAGTAGCAAGGAATCAAGATAAACATCAAGGTGAAGGATGCGATGATTAAGGGCATCAACTAACAAACCTATCACAACATCATATTTGGCCAAGTTATTAGTGCCAGATCTAATGCAAAAGTTGTTGGAGTGAATTAGCAAATGCAAGGGGGTGAAAATGACCCAAGCTATTAAGGCTAGACTCTTCGTGAAGCAACTCGCACCATCAGCATAACTGATATAAGGTGTGGATGATGAATCCACCTAAATGATGAAAGAATATAATGTAGAAGATGGTGGGGAATGAAAGTTATCTAAATGAAATAAGAAAGAAAGAGATATGCACATTTCAATGGGAAATGCTATGGGTAAAATTTCTTAAGGTAGAGTGAATTTCAAGGATTGGGAAGGATTTCTCCTTCTGGACCTTCTAAGAGGTATGCCCCTTTTCCCAAACACTTATGGATGATGTAAGGTCCTAACCATAATGGTTCAAACTTCCCATGCCCCAAGACCTCATGAGCTTGGTCATAAACAAGAACAAGGTCACCTTCATGGAAGGTATGATGGTGGAATTTACAGTCATAGTGAGATTTGGTGTGCTTTTTGGCTACTTCAATTGTTTGCAATGCAGAATGATGGTCTTCCTTTGCTTTCTCAAGCATGATATGTCATTGTTCTAAATGTTGGGTGTCCGAGAGGAGTTCAATGACAAGGCAGAGGAAGGGGATTTCTCACTCGATTGGTAAGATTTCCTCCTCTCCGAAAAGAAGGTGGAAAGGAGTGAACCTAGTGGCGGTCTTAACAGAAGTTCTATAGGCCCACAAAGAAGGAAAGAGTATTAAATGTCAGTTGGTCTTGTGTTTATTCACTATCCGTTGAAGCATAATCTTACGGATTTTGTTGGTATCGTCAAATTGGCCATTTCCTAGTGGATAATAAGAAAAAAAATATTGATGTTCAAATCCCAATAGAGAGGATATCTCACACCATATCTCATCTTCAAAGTTTCGGCCATGATCGGAGACCAATTTTTTTGAAACCCCAAATTGAGTGAAATCATGGTTAAAGAAAAAGAGGGCTACAGTAGTCATGGTGTTATTGAATGTTGGCATGGCTTTATCCCATTTAGTGAAATAGTCGACAACCATGATAATATACTTCTGGTTATTAGTAGATGGGGGTTGACACTCCATAATGTTAATAACCCATTTACATAAAGGATCGTCTGTGATGATGGGATGGATAGGAGTAGGTGCAACTCACACCTTAGGGGTGTATAACTAGTAATTAGGACAATGTTTGACTGCCTCAATACAATTTCTAAAGAGAGAAGAAAAAAAGTAAACAACGTGCATGATTTTTTAGGCAGTGGCCATCCTAGAGAGGTGACCACCACAAGTGCCACCATGAAAGGCATTGTGCACTTTCTCAACTTCAGCATGGGTGAGACAACAATGAAGGACAATGTCAACACCACGATGATAAAGATCATCATCATTGAGGAGGTAGTTGTTGAGGCTTGAAATAGGTGTTAAGCCCCTATACTACACTCTTATTGTTATTAGTACAACTCCCTTGTTATATTGTTGTACCCATGTATTCCCTATATTATTATTATTGTGCCCTTACATTATTATTGTTATGTCAACTCTGATTATATTATGACCCCTTAGACTCCTATATATAGAGAGGAGGTCTTGTCATTTGTATCATCCAAGAATTATTCATTTGTGTAATATCAAGGAGGTTTCCCCCTCGAAGAGTCTTATTTCTAAGGTGTTGATATATCATTTCTATCTTTTTGTGAGCTGGTTTCATAACATTTGGTATCAGAGCTTTGGATTCTAGGGTTTCACTGCTCCAAACAGATCATCGTGGAATTTTCGCTATAACATTTTTCTATGACGTTTCAGAGCTAAAAAAAAAAAAAACATTTGAGAAGACATCTTTCTGATCCTATGTGTTACACAGTAATTTGTCACCGTTTGTCACCGTCCCTGTTACCCCTCTCCTGCACATTGGAGGACTCATTCCGGGACTTGTGAGAAGTGACATGACCTGAAATCACTTGTGTTATATTCCTCTTAGTGTGAGCTTCATATGCCCTGAAGACATCTCCTGTAGCTTACCCATAAAAATTGCCCTTTTTGCATTAGCGCGGGTCCACAGTGTACTACTCGTGCCAATGGGGGAAATCCTCCAAAGAGGGCGCGCCAGTTGGCGCTCTCTCTCAGAGTCACACTCGTGCCAACCCAGTTGGGTAAAGTTTTTAATAAACAAACCTCCGAAGGTTCTCCTTAACCCCTTCATCAACTGAATCCATGTTGGGTGAGGATGGTTTGGCTTCGAATCTCCATGGAAGGGAAGTGGTTTGCCACCTTTCATGGGAGCTTCTAAGTGATAAAGCCAAACCCATGGAAATTGTGATTGATATTATCTCCTCCCCTTCCATCTATAAAAGCTTGTCTCTATGCCTTTGGAAAGCTAGTGCTAGTGCTGGTGAAGTAAGAATTCTAGGAGTCCAAGAGATTGAAGTTGCAAGAGCCTTCTTTGCATCCACAAAGCTAAATCTAAGTGAGGAGATTCTTGTCACCAAAGAGAGAGAGGCTTGTTCCCCATCCCAACAAGCTTTGCAAGACTTGTGTAGCTGATCACCCAGCCAAAGGAGGACTTGACATCAGAACTATGGTTGTATTCTCCTTTGTTGATTATCAATAATAGATGACTATCATTATGGTTCCACTCTCATTGTCCTTTGTAATGATTGATGTTGAGTTATATCTTTTCTGACTGATATATAATTGCATCTATTGGATTTTATGCTTGTATTTGTGTTGTTCTTTGCATGTGCAGGTGTCCATTCACAGAGATCGTGGGGATCCTGACCGGCCAAAGCAAAGGAACGAGGGCGACGTCTCTTCTATGAATGTTAGCATTGGAATCCAAGTAGGTCCTCATCATCCACCTTTAATTTGCAATTAGGAACTTGCGTGGTAGCATTGTTTGATTGTTGCTAGACCTGGTCTGGGCTAGTAGGGATCGCCTCTGTCCGCAGAGGGGATTTACCTCCACAACACTATGGTCTGAGTTTCAGAGCTTTTTTCACTACAGTTTTGGAGATATGATCTGATGATGTTAGGGTTGTTGCAAGATCCAGAATTTCAACTAAAACAAGTCATCGTGAGAGTTTCGCTATAACTATTTCTATATCAAGTTTCAAAAGGTATACTAGAAACCCAGTTGAGAAGAAATTGGTCTAAACGTCAACTCTGAATTTCAGATCCTGTCTCACTATAGTTTTAGAGATATAGTCTGAGGAAGTTAGGGTTTCTGCAGACCCTTGAATTACATTCCAAACATGTGACCAAGGGAAAATCATCATAATTGTCTCTCTGAGCATCAGATTGAAATTTCATAAGAAGTTACAAAAAGAGAAATTCCTGTAGCTTTTTGTATATTAGTTTTAGGTACTAAGGTCGAAATAGTGAGATGTGGCATGTCGTACAAATTCGCTCTACTGAACTAGTCTATAATCAGGCCATCGTGGGAGATTTGGCATAACTCTTTCTTGGATAATAAAATTTTGATCAGACTCATGGGGTTAGAAAGAGAACTCAAAGGGCTACCATAGGAAGAAGTTTCAGAACTTAGAGATCTGAAATTATAGAGTTACATTCATTTCAAGATCAAGCTCCTAAAATGAAGAAAACTAGAGATGAGGAAGTTTGATGGCAAGGATCCGGTAAATTGGATACTACAAATGGATAAATATTTTGATCTACATGGTGTACCACTGTTACAAAAGGTATGTATTGCATATTCATATTTAGAACAAAATCAATTTTTATGGTATAAAGGGCTTTGTTCTCTTAAACCATTTGTTACATGGTCAATTTTCATAGAGGAAATTATAACACATTACGAGGATACAAAGAGCAACACCTTCTTTAGAGCAAGACCACAACAATTGGAAGAAAAAAGAGAAAAAAGGCTTTGTTTCAGTTGTGATAAAAAATGCACTAAAGGTCATAAGTGTGCTGAAAAGAAATTATTTTACATAGAGAATGAAGAGGAGGAAGAAAATGATCAAGAAACATCAAAAGAAGAGGATATACACTAGGACCCAACCCCAGAGAAAGAAGAAATGAATCCAACCATATCTTGTAAAGCATTGGCAAGAATTACCACTCCTCAAACTCTCAAGATAGAAGGACATATCAAGGAGAAAAAGGTTCAAGAAGTGAAAAATCACATCAAGAAAGAAGAAATGAATCCAACCATATCTTGTAATGCATTGGCCGGAATTACCACTCCTCAAACTATCAAGATAGAAGGACATATCAAGAAGAAAAATGTTCAAGAAGTGAAAGATCACATCAAGCATCAAGAAATGAATCCGACCATATCTTATAAATCATTGGAAGAAATTACCACTCAAACTCTCAAGATAGAAGGACATATCAAGAAGAAAAAGGTTCAAGCATGGAAAAATCATATTGAGCATCAACAACAAGTTCTCCAACTTTTAAAGGATAATGCCACTTTGGTGCATAATCGAATCAAACAACAAGTAGATCAACATCACAGTGAAAATATTTTTGATGTAGGTGATGGGTATTTTTACAGCTACTTCTCAAGCAAGCTATTTATGAGAAGGAAATGTTGGCAATACTACATGCACTTCAGAAATGGAAACCTTACCCAATGGGAAGACACTTCAAGGTAAAAATGGATCATGATAGTCTTAAATACTTTTTAGAACAAATATTATCTTTAGAAGAAAAAAAAATGGGTCACAAATATGTTGGGTTATGACTTAGACATCATTTACAGAAAAGGGAAGAAAATTTTTGTTGCAGATGCACTCTCAAGAAAGGATGGGGATGTGGAAGCATTGTTTTGTGCTATTTCTATTATCCAACTAGATTGGATAAATGAAGCAAGGGATGAATGGAAGAAGGACAAAGAAGTGTGGCCACTCATCCAAAAGTTGTAGAATATCCCAATACAAACAATATTGCCAGAACTTGAAGAGGAAGGAAAAATCATATTGGAACCTAGAGAAGTCACATAAACAAGAACCCGACAGCAACGAAATCGATCAATTTCAGAGTATCTCATCAAGTGGAAGAACTTACCCACTGAAGATTCCACATGGGAGGGCAAGAATTTTATACAGAAGCATCAAGAACTACTCAAGTGTTGAGGACAACACTTTTTTAAGGAGAGGGGCATGTTAGGCCCCTATACTACTAGTGTAACCCCTTATTGTTATTAGTACAACCCCCTTATTACATTGTTGTACCCATGTAGTCCCCATATTTTTATTATTGTGCCCTTACATTATTATTGTTATGTCGGCTCTGATTATATTATGACCCCTTAGACTCCTATATATAGAAAGGAGGTCTTGTCATTTGTATCATCCAAGAATTATTCATTTGTGTAACATCAAGGAGGTTGCCCCCTCGAAGAGGCTTATTTCTAAGGTGTTGATCTATCATTTCTATCTTTTTGTGAGCTGGTTTCATAACAATATGTATGTATTTACTCTTGATTATTATCTTTTTCCTTCTTTCTTATCCATTTTGTGCCATGATATAATAACAAATTGATAGGATTTTGATAAGGAATGAATAAAACTGCTCTTGATATGATTTGACTGACCAAACTAACTCTCATTACTTTTTATGTAGAAAAATAGTAGAAGGAACAACTATTGTTCCCAAGTCAGAACAGCAAAAGCTAATCGAGGAAAATGAGACGTGTCAGGTGCAGTCGAACTAAGGAACAAGTGAAGGAGATCAGCACAAGATAGAAGAATTGTCTGAAGATAGCATTTAGTTGTGAATCCCTCAGGATCTCCTGATCCTCAGGGATCACATTTATCTTTTCCTTTTGACTATAAAAGAGAAGATTGAAGAGGGATCTCTTATCTTTTACTTGGATTGTAATTTTAATTAATAGAAGGGTGATTATGAGAAACAAGATCGTGTTGTAATGATAAGTGAATTTGATGATTAATATACAACTTGTGTTGCTATTCGTTCAGATATTTTGAAATCGTTAAGCAGTGTTTGCTGGTGGCTATGGCCCGATCTCTGGTGGAACTTATTGTTGTTCCCTATTTTATGCATCTTCTGTTTCATGCAAGTTATTATACTTTATAGCTTTTCAGTTGATGCATTTTCTTTGAATTAGATTTCTGGTATTCATTTCATTAATGGGCAGTCATAGTTGGTTTTATTTAATTCATGTCATGGATTGAATTAGTTATTGGTTAAAGAATCATTTCTAGTTAATTATAGAATAGAGCGTGATTGATTAAATGCTTTCCTTCTATCCAATAGTTTAAGTACAACTGAAAGAGCTCAGTTAATACTACAATTCTCTTGGTTGATTTTCATTTGAATTTGATTGATTAAGATTTAATTACGGTACTGTTTAAGATAGAGTCATGATGCTTAGATGAGTTATTTCCTTTAGAGTTACAAGCTTGAGATTTATGATTGCATCTATTTACTTTTGTATTGAATTTCATACCTTAGTTTAAAGCATTACTCTCTAGATTTATAGCTTGCACATATTGTTTACACTCTTGGAATAAAAAGGCTTACCCAGGTTGATAATTAATGAGAGGCAATTAGGAGTTTTAAAAGACACCTTTTAGCACCCAACATTTTGGCATCATTGCTAGGGAGAGTGTTGCCATTTTACAAAAAGTGATGTATATCTGCTGAGAGAGAATTGGGTCTTAAAACGGGAGGTAAGAACTTGCATACCAAGCGAGTAAAATGCTCAATGCACCGCTTGCTTTCCAGCAGAATTGCGTAGGAATTTAAGATAGAAATGAATGTTTGTATTTTTGTATGAATGAATAAGAAGAAAAGACCAAAAAAATATATAATTCCTCCCCCCAAACCTGAAAAATCCAAGGGACCGGTGACCCCTAGATGATCAACCTTCATTTTCAAAATCATAAGAAAGGTTGAGTCTCAGTCATCAGTAGGACCCCGGTGACCCCTAGATGATCAACCTTCATTTTCAAAATCATAAGAAAGGTTGAGTCTCAGTCCATTAGGACCCCGAACTATTGCTACCAGATAGCCTAATGTTTCCCTTCAGGCCACAGGATCACCATCTATAGCTAACGCTGAGATTCACAGTAATACTGAAGGGTCTGAACAGAATTTTCAAGATATTGAAAATTAATAGCCACACCCTTCACAAGAAGGGAATTCTTGGAACCTCCATGAAGGAGAAGGAGAAATAGGTAATCCTAAAATTAAATCATTGGAACCTAGATCTCTTGAAGTAGTGATTGAACAGAGGACACCTAGTGTTCTGGATCAAGGTAGTGCTGTTAAAATCATTCCAACCTCTTTTGGACATCCTAGGAACAACTCTCTAGCTCCAAAGATCCCTGAAGAATATTGGCATATTTTTTACCAATGGCCAATAATCAGTGATAACCCCAGACATCTACGTTACAATACCCTATTGTAGACACAACTGTCAACGCCCCCATGAAAGCTATTCCATTACAGAATATTCCTACCTTTCATGGGATAACTTCAGAAGACCTTGTTGCATTCCTTTTCAAATTCAATGTCCTATGTAGGGGTTATGATTACACCACTAACCCCTAGAAGCTGAAACTATTCCCCTCTACTCTGAAGGGAGTAGCCCTATGTTGGTTTATGGGACTTGGTGGAGGTACCATTAGTGATTGGGAATATATGAAAACATCCTTCCTTAAAAAATACCAAGATTATTGCCAAACTAGAGAACTAAAAGATGAAATCTTTCAAATGGTAGCTAAGCCTAATGAGACTCTGGAAGAATATGTGGAGCGTTTTTAGTATAATCTGCAAAGATCTCCTTATGCAAATTTGCCTGATAATGTTCTAAAAACCACAATGATTAAAGGTATGAAAGACTAATGGGTAGAAACACTGAATATAATGGGTAAGGGTGATATTTATCAAGAAGATTATGACAATATTATAGACTTGTGCATCAGGTGCTCCAAGGGAAGTACAAGGTTGAAACTAGTCAGACGTGATGTGATCACCAGAGACAGCAAAGCCTCAGGAGGAAGCATTACAAGAGTCGAAATCGACAATCTATTGGAGGATTTCAAGATTGATATCCCGGGGACCTTGACGACACAATTGGATATCATGCAAGCTAAATGAAAGTAGGTCGAAGTAGAACAGAACTTGGCTATTTTCTATCCTCGTTGCAGAAAAAACATAGTCATAAAGAATGCCCGCTAGATACGATACATGCATGTGCCATATGAACCAAGGATCATGCCACAGAAAGTTTCCCATCACTCCTAGGATTAAAAGAAGTCTTCAAGGAAGCAGAAGAAGAAGTAGAACCAGTATATCTACTAAACCAACGTCGTCAATGGCAAGCATGTCAAATAGATATGCCTACCAATCCATCTTCATTCTTTCCTCCCTTGCAATATAATTCTCAGCAATATTTAGGGGCAGCATGGCAGAACCAACCACCTTTTTCTACTTGGCCACCTCAAAAAATTTCTATGCCACCATGGCCCAACCAGTCAAATCCAAACAATAAGTGGTCAAATCCCTCTTACCCTTGACCATTTTGGTAGAACAATCCCTATCCATCCCAATGGTCCCCTTCCACCTCACAAAATCAGAACTGGAAATCAAATGGCAAAGATCCACGAACCAACCCATGGGGACAATTCCTCTATCTCAACCTACTTTACCAGCTCCTTATACATTGCAGCAAAATCATCAATCTAATATACAATCACAACTCCCAGCCTAACCCAACCCAAATCCCAAAAATAGACCAATCCAGTCAGTACAAATCATTGAAGGTCTGGACTCTAAAGAAGAGTTGAGAGAGTGTAATGAACTCAAGTTAAGATCTGGACGCATAATCACTCCAGACGAGGATAAAAATATACAACCTAAAAAACCACAACTAAATAAGCCTTTGACTATAAACAACTTGACAAGGGGAAGATACAGTCAGGTAGAAAACTCCTGAATAGATCATAACTACTTCCCCACCATTCCCGGAAAGACTGATGATACAACGCCCAATTGAACATCCTGACTTTGATCTTTTGGGTGAACTCAAGAATATATGTATAAAAATAACCCTCCTCCAGGCTATTCAAGACATTCCAATATATGCCAAAACTATTAAAGAATTGTGTATAAGGTAGTATGTGAGGTAAACAAAAATAACCCTAACTGTCCATGTTGTCAGGCCTTTGTCTGATTTATTACTAGGCAAAGAGACACCTGTAAAATATGAAGACTCGGGAAACTCCATTGTCACAATACAGATAAATGGTCACTCTTTTCCCAGTGCTTTAGTTGATTTAGGGGAAGCCATTAACATTCTCACAACAACAACTTGCGAAATACTTGGCATCACAACCTTGGAACCAATAACTACCTTGTTGGAACTTACTGACCCCTCAGTCATTAGGCCAGAAGGAACATTACCGGATATGAAGGTTTTTGTAGACACATAGGAATATCTGGCAGATTTTTTATTATTATCCCTAGGAACCAGCTAGATGGACATCCTTTAATTTTAGGAAGGCCTTGGTTAGCAACTGTTGATGCTTATATCAGCTTCCGGACAGGTAGCATGACCATAACTAGAGGGAATGATGTGAAGAATCTAGCCTTATACCCTCCTGCTCAACCAAGCCTAACCATTGTAAGAACTAGGAAGCAACCTATGACATATTTAACAGAAAATATTCAGTCACCATTGACTATGGCAGATGCCCTTGAATTTAAAAACCAAACAGAAGACGATGTCATTAATACCTTTATCAATCATCTTGCTACAGTATCTAGTTTGAAATGTCACATGATTAAAGTAGTCCTTAACAATGAAATTGAAGAAGATTCCCGGAGAGATATCAATGACCAACCAATACCAACAACCACTGTCTATAATAGCAAACCTATTGAAATTTAGCTAGGGAAGATCCTGAATATTAACAGTAATCT
>Ga0068619_100040_pt1 | contig 10562 bp, 7 predicted proteins | sample InSIn3SAF170_2_FD_77424 | JGI IMG/M metagenome (GOLD analysis project Ga0068619, IMG submission 77424) | Clean room microbial communities from NASA Spacecraft Assembly Facility at Jet Propulsion Laboratory, Pasadena, California, USA -... ... | reverse complement strand
TGTTGTGTTATTGCAAACGCCTTTCCACTTAATTTTGTTCGAATTGCTTGTAACAAAACCGGTTTTACTGTGATATCTACATTCGAAATTACGAACTCACATGCGCTGAGAAAAGGGTAAATATCAGTAGTATCTATACCATTGAAATAAGGAACCAATTTAATGGCAAATCAAACTCGGAAGCCTCAATAATCCGAACGTGTATAAAGGAAACCACGTTAACCACTTACGTAGAAGGATTGTTGCCTCATTTGAGGACAGTGATAAAGTCTAGAAATTTCGAAACTCTCGAAGGAGCAATGAAAGCTAGCATAGAAGAACAAAAAGTGTATGAGTCGTCAAAAGATACACATAGAATATTAAAAGGCATGACTCAAAATAAAAATTTAAATAAAAAATTCTGCAACATCTGTCAAAGAAATAATCATTTCACAAATCAATGCAGATATGGAAATCGCGGTACAGATACTGGTCAGCCAAATTCACAATCTTTTAATAATAAAAGTAAAGAAATAAAAAAAAAAACGTGCACATACTGCAAGAAACCTGGTCACTCAAGAGAAGAGTGTTACAGAAGAAGAAACGTAGATTCGCATAAATATAATGCACAACAAGGATCTTCGGGAAACGAAACAAGACCGAGTGGATCGGGCAACCAATCGGTCAAAGATTTAAAAATCGTAGCCCTCGACCTGCAAGAGCCATGTCATTCAAAATCAAATTAATCGATAATCACGCTATATATCAAATTCCACAATGCACATCAGGAACGGCAAGATTACTCGTAGACACAGGAGCCGATCTAAATTTAATCAAATTAAATGTTCTTCACGACGACGTTCAAGTACCAGACACAAAAATATATTTGCTACAAGGGATAAATGATTTAACGGTCAAGACATTGGGTTACACGATACTTTCTGTTAGAAACGGAGAACAAACTTCGGAAAGTGAGTTTCATGTGGTCCCAGTCAACTTTCCAATCATAGGCGATGGTATTTTGGGAAAACCATTTTTAATGGAAAACCAAATAATCATCGATGTAGGAAAAGGGGAAATCACGTCAACATTAGACAATGTTACCACCATTCCAGCTAGGTCCGAAATAATCATTCCTGTAAAAGTACCAAATTTACCTGAACAACAAAACATATTAATACATGCTCAAAATATTAAAAATTACATAATTTGTGGAAATGTATTAAATGAAGTAAAAAATCAACATATTCTCAAAAGCGTGATTAATCCAACGAAAATACAACAAGTTGTTCCTATCCCTGAACTGACAGAATTGTCACATGAAATAAAAAACAAACTATCAATTAAGAATATACAAATAAATAAAACAACTTTGATAGAAAATAATAGAATAAAATTATTAAAAAGTTTTATCGAGTGTGGTCATATGAATAATGAAGAAAAAGAATCTATTCATCAATTATGCAGCGAATTTTCTGATATTTTTTCCTCGAAGGGGATAAAATTACATGTACAGACGCTATATACCACGAAATAAAAACACCAGGATTAACTCAACCTATATATCAACGGCCTTACAGACTTCCGTATTCACAAAAAAAGAAATAGATATACAAATTAAAAAAATGGAACAAGATGGAATCTTAGGACCCAGTGACAGTCCATTTAACGCACCGTTACTGGTTGTCCCAAAAAAGGTTGATACGTCAGGCGAACAGAAATATAGAGTTGTAGTAGATTTTCGTAAATTAAATGATTTAACAGTGGGAGATGCTTTTCCTATGCCAGATGTAAACACAATATTAGATCGACTAGGAAAGGCTAGATACTTCTCATGTCTTGATATGGCTAGCGGCTATCATCAAGTTCCAATGCGACCAGAAGACAGAGCGAAAACAGGTTTTAGTACCGAAAAAGGGCACTATGAGTTTCATAGGATGTGTTTTGGATTAAAAGGAGCTCCAGCGACTTTCCAAAGACTAATGAACCAAGTACTTATAGGCCTCAACGGAATAAAATCATTTGTATATTTGGATGATGTGATTGTCATTGGAACATCTATTAAAGACCATGAAGACAATTTACGTGAAGTTTTCAAACGATTTCGTAAATACCATTTACAACTCCAACCTCTAAAATACCAATTTTTACAGAAAGAAGTAAATTATCTTGGACATGTAATTACAGAACATGGAATCAAACCGGACCCAATTAAAATTTCGAGTGTAGCTAACTATCCACGACCAAAAAACCAAAAAGAATTAAAATCGTTTTTAGGGTTAATAGGTTACTACAGGAGATTTATAAAAGATTTTAGTAAATTGGCAAAGCCCTTAACAAATTTACTTAAGAAAGACACCCAACATAATTGGTCTGACATTTGTCAGGACGCATTCGAAAATTTTAGAGATATTCTAACAAAAGAACCATTATTACAATATCCCGATTTTTCTCAAGCGTTCAATATTACAACAGACGCAAGTAATGTTGCGATAGGAGGTATTTTATCACAAGGTACTATTGGATCGGATTTACCGATTTCTTACGTATCTCGTACTTTGAATAAAGCAGAAATGAATTATAACACCACGGAAAAGGAGTTATTAGCGATAATTTGGACAGTAAAACAATTCCGTCATTACATATATGGTCGAAAATTCAACATTATAACCGATCACAAGCCGTTATTATGGTTATTTGGAATAAAAGATCCAGGAGCTCGATTAACCAGGTGGCGACCTCTCTTAGAAGAGTACGATTATACAATCATTTACAAACCAGGAGTCCAAAATACAAACGCTGATGCTCTTAGCAGAATAGCAACTTTAACAAATACAAATACCTCTCAAACAACAAATGATTATCAAAGATTTCTAGAAGAAATATCAAATCGTGTTATCATTAATAATAATATTATCGAAACAGTAGGCGACCTGTTTGAAGCGTCGGACGTTTACTCATTAGGTCATTGCGTTTCCCAAGATTTTCACATGAGTCAAGGTATAAGTGTAAAATTTAGAAGAAAATTTGGTCAAATTACCGAATTAAAAAATCAAAACAAAAAAGTAACTGAAATCAGTTCCCTACAATTTGGTGAAAAATATATTTTATACTTAATAACAAAAGAAAAACACTGGCAAAAGCCGTCATATGAAAACTTATTTTTAACTATTAAAAACTTACGATTATTTTGTGATAAAAATAAGATAATGAAACTAGCTTTACCAAAAATCGCTTGTGGTATAGACCAACTAGATTGGTCTCAAATACGTACTATAATACGATATAATTTTAAAGGAGCTAAAACAAAAATTTTAGTGTTTACACATGAAAACTATACAGAAGAAGAAAAATGTAATATTATTAAAGAATTTCATGATTCTCCACTAGGGGGAAATCAAGGAATTTCCAGAACAATTAAAAGAATAAAACAACATCATACCTGGAAAGGATTGAAAAAAGATGTGCAAAATTTCGTAACAGCATGTCAGTCATGCCAACGCAATAAAAGTCTTAATAAAACCATTAAACAACCAATGGTTATTACTACAACGTCAACTAGACTTTTCGAACGGATATTTTTATATATAGTAGGACCAATTACTACATCACAGAAGGGAAATTCATATATTTTAACACTTCAAGATGATTTAACAAAATATTCAGCGGCATACCCCCTAATATGCCATAATGCAAATTCAATAGCAAAAGCATATGTAGAAGGATTTATTTGCCAACATGGTATACCAGAGGCTATTCTAACAGGTTGTGGTACAGAATTTATGAGTAAAATTTTTACTAGTTGCTGCAAACTAATTCAAATTGATAAATTGCATACGTTCCCGAATCTAACCTCCTTCTCAACTCTCGAATTATCCCAATTATCCACGCCCTTATCCATTTTATTCATACCGCTGGCTTTCTCATTTAAATTTAACATGTAATATATTTTCGTTGTAAATTTTTTTTCTTGTTGTTTCATACCATCAGGTATACTTTAACCGCCTTGCTGTAATTATTTTCAATAAAAAGCAAATTAAATTAAAAAAAAAAAAATTGCATACGACACCATATCACCCTCAGTCTAACGGTGGACTCGAGAGATCTCACCAAACGTTAGCCACATATTTGCGGAATTACGTAGATAAACACCATACAGACTGGGATGATTATGTAGCATATGCAATGTTTGTATACAATACAACTATACATACAACAACGAAGCATCAACCATACGAATTAGTTTATGGTTTCCCTGCTTCTATACCTCATACTTTATGTAGAGCCCCACAACCTAGGTACAATTACGAAGATTATGTATTCGAATTGAAACAAAAACTTCAAGAATCACATAAGGTAGCACGAGAAAATATATTAAATAGTAAACTAAATTCGAAAGAAACATATGACCAAAATCAACAGGAAATTAAGATCAAAATAGGAGATAAGGTTTGGATAAAAAATCATCAACCAAAAGGAAAACTAAGTCCAAAGTGGCTAGGACCATATGCTGTAACAGCTATCCACGATAACGAAAACGTATCCATACAACGGGAACGTAAGGAAGTTGCAATTCACAAAAATGAAATAAAAAAGAATTATAATTAATAATAATATAAAAAAAAAAAAAAAATTTATTCAAAATTATACCTAATATCATGATATTAACATTGATTGTTTCAGAGCATTTTTCACAATAGGCTACCTTATAAAAGGAGACCCTTCATATAATATTTCCCTCACAACGGAATCACCAGGAATATACTTTGACTATATTTCCGATATTCGAACAACAGAAACTAATTGGGAAATAGCGATATATTTAAATTTGTCGTCTTACGAAATAATCTACAATCGATTCTTCTATCTTCAGGAAGAGACAACAAAAATTTGCAAAGAAGCATCAGAAAGTTTAGACGCTAAATGTGGATTCCTATGTTTTAAAAATGAATTCCATATTTTAGATAAGTGTATGTCATTTCAAAATACGTCAAATAAAATTTTAGTTAATTTAAAAACAGAAAAAGAAAAAGTTTTCGAATTAATTAACAATCAAGAACAAAATGACTATACAAAACAAAAACGTAGCTTACCCAATAAAATAGGTGAAATCGTTAATATACTTTTCGGAGAAATCAACCTTAGGGACGCATATAAGTTGTACTCTGATATTAAATCAATGATTAAAAACGGTAAAAAATCACAAAATTCAGTAGATAATAAATTAATAATAACTCCGGCAAATACAAACGAGGCTGTAGTTACAAACCCAACTATGACAGAAGCATCAATTGAAATACAAAATAATGTTAGGAGAATTCATCACCATACTAATAACAATGGGGAGGAATTTAGTGATGAGCAAATGGAAGAAATATTAAAAAATCAAATTTTTCAATTAAATATACAATTTAATCAATACATGATGGAATTAGGGAGAATAATTGACATTTTACATACAGCAATTCAAGGGAAATTGCATCAATTAGTAGTTTCTCAAAATCAAATGCTAGAAGAATTGAGGTCAATTAAATTAAATCTCCCGACGGATTTGGATATCCCTGTAAAACTAGATGTATCAGGTGTATCTGAAATTTTTAAAATTATGCAAACAACTGTTGTTAAAAGTAACAATTTAATAATATTTATTAGTACTATTCCATTAGTATCTAGTAATTCTTATAACTTGTACAATGTTTTACCTAATCCAATACTTGTAGAAGACAATACATTTATGCTTATAAAACTTAGAATTAAGTTTTAAGCTATTACGGTAGACCAGGAATACTTTGTTACTTTAGATCAAAATGATGTTAACATGTGCCGGGACACAAAACACTTTAAAATATGTAAAAACCTTGTAATTCGAAGAGTGACGAACACAAATGAATATGAAATAAAACTGATAACTAATACTCGAATAACAGAATTAGCAAATATTTGTAAAATAAGAAATACCTCAATTGACCATGGTATTTTTCATAAATTATTGTCATCAAACTCTTGGCTTTTTACGGTTATTAAGCAGAACTTAATTATAACTTGTTTAACCCAAAAGCCTATTATTATTGTTATTAAAGGATCAGGAATTGTATCTCTTGCTGAACAATGTTCCGCTACATCAGAAGGATATCGGATGACACCGTTTAGAACAATTTACTCAGACATGAATTCAGATTTTATTCCAAACGTTAACTTGATACAGTATAGGTATAAAAATAAAGAATTTCTACCATCAGAGTATATCTTCTCACATGAAGAAAAAGAATTCGTCACTCTACGAAATGAAGATAACAAAATAATATGGATAAATATTAGTTTGTTTAGTTGTACTTTAATTTTATTAATTTTGATAATTATCTGTATAATATTTAAAATATATAAACGTAAAAGAAATATAAATCAACCAGGTTCGACGGAACAAATTGAGCTAAAAAATACTGATCATCAGGGAAAATCATTGCCCAAAATTATTATTTAAAAAAAAAAAAAAAAATCAATAAATAAATTATTAAAATGAACAATGATCTTCCGTCTAACCCGGGGGGTGTTATGTACCCGTCCACAGTATATGTATACTCAAAGTGTGTAGGGGGTTGATAAGATTAGCTATAAGCAAACAGCTCTCACGCCTTGTCGCCGAACCAGTCTAACAACCGACTCCAAACCGAACGACAGTGCGTGTAGTATTAAACGTTAAGTTACTTTTGGTTATAAAAGTGTAATCAATTAATGTTCAATAAAGTATCTTTTAACATTAATAAAAGTGTGTACTACAAAATTATCTAATCATTACCCTTCGGAAGAAGAAACGGTTAATAAACCTAAGTTTCAGGGAACAAACTCCCTGAAATCCGGGAATATCTGAGCGACACCACTACCAACGGTCAAGCTCACAACACCTCTTAAATTTTACAAAAGCCGTGATCGATGTTGCCCATAAAAACTTATAACCTGACATAAATCGTTACATTTACATTGAGATAACGGGTCAACGTGCCATGATTATATATATTTTTTTTAAATTTACTCGTATCTTTGCAAAATTATGCAAATTATGTATTTGATTGTGATAAAAATACGATAATTTCTCGATTTAAAATACAAATTGTTTTGTATAAAAGGAAGAGAAAGAAACGCTCGCGTCATAGATGCCAAATACAAAAACCCAGGTTACATTATCTTTGTAGTATGGGTTTTGGCCGTGACCGTCGGATGTTGGTACATGTACAGGCCAGCTCATCACGGTGAGTATAATTCTTTACGTAGTTCATTCGAAAACAGTTACCGTCGACGTACGATGTATCGTACGCGGTGTGTACGACGATCGAATAACCGTATTTCCTCGTATACGTCACACTATAGATTTCGTAGACATAAGGTGTAACGAAGACATTACAGTCAGATGCGAAAACGGTGGGTTGTTGGTGCGCACAGAAGGCGGTTTTGCGTGCGAGTGCACACAACATTACACCGGCGAAAATTGCACTGAGAGTAAAGTGTTTTTTTTATATATTCGTGTACTTTAAACTTTGATTTTTGACGTCAAAAAAAAACGTTATGGGTGTACAGCGAAACGGTTGTCGTTGGTCTTGAGGTCGAAACGCTGGATCAGAGGACTTTTATCAACTGCTGCGAACAATATGCACGAAATCCCCGGCGAAGTTACGGGTTGGTGTTTTGGCCGTTCGCGTTCGGACATGCAGGAAAACACTTTTACATGTAAGTCGAACAAATGATATGTCACAATTTACGAACATACAAGCTGGTTTTTCTGTATTACGAATTTTCACGTTTAGTCTATCAAGATAAAATGAAGAGATTAAGTGCACTGATGACTTATGCAACCGTCGACAAATATCGCTTAGGTTCAATCGGAAGAAATTTGATGGGCACGAGAATTCTGCCTCCTGCTCGTCCATCGTATTGCGCGACGCAACGTGAGTACTTTATTCACCTGTTTTAAACGTCAGAATAGAATACGTCTCGTCATTACGTAAAAAAAATATCTTTTACAGAAAATTATCCGTCGCAAAGTATACTGTACGATAGAATTTTCAAAAGGAACTCAAATCAATTTTTACCGGATGAGCGTCGGCGAAATTTACTTTTCCACGCTTTTTATCAATATTTCGTTTTACAATATTTCGGCACAGAATTCAATCCGTCGGTTTGTTTAATTAAAGCATTATTAAATGTTTGTTGGGGATGTGACTTTGGTTGTTATCTGTTTAGTGTCTAATTAAATCATTATATTAACTAAGTGACGTACATTTTCAAATTTATAGGTATCTGCTTCTCAACTGTATGGAACCAATAAATTTACACAAAAAGAGTTGAGATCATTTTCCGGGAAACTGAAAACCGAGCTCATTAATAACGAAAATTATCCACCTTTACTGTCATCGGTTAAAGAAGTCAAAATGGTTTATCCCGGTGCAAAACTCTCCCCAAATACTGAATGGGTATGTTTGTTTTTGTTTCGAACTCATAAATTGACCTGTATAACATAGAATATTTAAAACAGTTCAACAAAATATACATGGAAAAACATCAAGAACAAAACCAAAAGTGGGCTATGGGTCATCCGTTTTTGAGAACACAACCGCGTGTGTGACTTGTTGGCAAAGGAATACACGTTGTGGACAGACGGCCAAATCTTTCACACCGCCAGGAGAATAGTAATTGGCGAAATGATGGGGATAATGATGAATGACGTCATTACAGTACATACAGGAAGTTCGATTCCTTTAAAATTAAGACCGGAAAAATATCACGATATACTTCAGAACATTATTAACTTCGAAACTCCACTCGAATTGCTCTTAATTACCATGTGGCCGTCCAGTTTACCGGAACAGTTTCGGAATACATCTATTAACTCAATGCTGTTTAGTAATAATAGGTCAGTCCAACTTGATATCAGATATTTATTCATCAAAGTACGTAATAGGACAATATTTAATAAACACACCGCGATTTTTTACTGTTTCAAATAAAGGCATGCTCACGGGGAAATAAGAGCGTAATATAATCTCTCCTTTAGAATTTTTTTCAATTCATTTTTCGCTCACCTAAAACACTACTATTATTTTTAAAGTAATTAATTTAGTAAAAAACTAAAAATAATTTACATAAAAACAGTCTGTTCACTTCCTGAATTTTAAGTAGAGATGTGCAATTTACCGCTAAAAAAATGTTAGTAAATTTACTAATAAAATGTACGTGAAATTCTGTAAATTTTACTTTATAGATAGACTAACTTTCCCTAAAATTGTTCATGAGAAAACACCAAATGTCATTTGATACATAAAGACGTTATTTTTTTAATTTAGACCTTGTTAAGTGTTATAATCTAAGCTTAATATTATTAAAATGATGATTGTGATTCAATTGTCACTCGATTACAACTATCCGTATATCGAGTTTATACCACTGATTTTAAGTATGATTCAAATAAACCTATTATAGAAATTAGGTACCGTGTATCTTAAATTGGAAACAATGTAAATCAAATTTAAAAAGAATTTGAGAGTTCAAACCTCCACGAGTCTGATATCAATCACAGATGTATACTTCAATTTTTAAAAGAGCTGAGCACACAACAGGTGTCATAAAATGGTCGGACTCATTCTACCGTGGCATTTTTAATCATGAAACATTTAAATAATTTGTCTACTTTATTTTTTAGACAAGTTTTCGATAGTGGCATGAAGGACACAATCAAATTTATGGTTGACCAAAAAATGAGCATGGTAACTCATAATAATGATGGCTCAACGACTGAATACTTGACAAGACTCATGTCGAAGCTATTAAGAGAACAATTAGTGCGAAATTTCAATGATTACCGAAGACAGTTGGGACTGCGAGCTTATGGAACATTTTTTGAGTTGACCGGAAACCAAGAAACGGCAGATAAGTTACAAGCCCTGTACGACAATGTTGGTGAGGTCGAATTGTTACCTGGCATGTTGACCGAAAAAAAGGTTAACGGAAACTCACCCACTGTCACGATCTTAGCAAATAGTTTTATTGTAAACTCGATTCTCACGAACTCGTTAGCAAGTAAAAAATCATGGACATCAGCGACGTTTGGTGGAAATATAGGTTTTGACATTGTTAAGTCTGCTAATATTATGTCACTTGTTTGCAATAACTTAGATCATAATTGTGATGGTATGAAAGTAAGTCTATATGCAAAATAATTACCTATGCTGTTTTTCAACTCCCTAAATTAACAGTTAATAAAACTTTTAACTTAGTATTCTAATAGACAATATTATTTTAGACTCTGAGCAGTTTTGAACCCATATACCTAACAAAAACATTTTTTTGCAAAAATGTAGATGATTTTTTCAAGAAAATATTAAGATTCAGATTTAGATATTTTTAAAAGACCATTAGATCCTTTGCATCACTCAAAGCCTAAAATTATTGTATGATAAAACAATTTTGTTTATCAAACTCATTAATTATTGAATAAAATTATATAAATGGTAATTTTTCTATTAATAATAAATAAAGACATATCTGATACGAATTAAAGAGGTTCTTTAATCTTGGTTTGACACAATGTATTT
>Ga0068619_100038_pt1 | contig 10652 bp, 10 predicted proteins | sample InSIn3SAF170_2_FD_77424 | JGI IMG/M metagenome (GOLD analysis project Ga0068619, IMG submission 77424) | Clean room microbial communities from NASA Spacecraft Assembly Facility at Jet Propulsion Laboratory, Pasadena, California, USA -... ... | reverse complement strand
TGTTATCACTGACGGCGGCGGTAACGGTAGCTGGATTACTGAAGCACCAGTCTGCCCTGACCCTTATCCAACACCGATTTATGTTCCGGTAGCAACATCTGAATCTGAACACTGAGCAGCAGTATTTATAGATAAGTAGCAGAGTGGGTTCGTTGTAGATATTGACTACGGGGTGCATTCCGTTTTTGCAAATATATTTACCTGCTTAACTCGGTTCTCAATGTCAAACTAATTGCTTGATTCAATCTATTTCAGCATTTTTCGTTCACACAACATCAGTTCTTAGCGTAGGAGGAATTTCAAATGGTAATCCATGTAGCGAATGGCAATCCTGTGATTGCTATGGTTCTAATGTCCCTTAGCACATTTAAAACCTCGGCTCTCGTAGCATCCTTTCGGAGGATCTCGCTATCCTTTAGTTCTGAAGAAGCGGCTAAAAATTTTGTTGAGGAGGCTAAGTCTTTGGGCTGTCTTTACTCAACATTTGAATCAAACAACGCTGTTGTTATTCCTGACTTTGGTGGTAGCCAAAATGCTGCTAGAGGTGTTTACTACGCGGTTAACTCTTACAAAGACTACTTAGTTTCTATAAACGAATTTGAGATATCTCCTTTTTCTGAAGAGGAAAACAACCTGCTTAAAGACATTGAGCAGTACATTAACGAGTATTTTGGTTCAGATGCTGTGACTATAGCAGCTACAGCGAAAGTGTAATCTCAGTAGATCTAGCGCTGCGCCTCTAGAGCCATGCTAGAACTTGGTTTTTCCCTGTTTCGATTTAGTTAATGCGGTTAATCGAACAAGATTGGAGAATGACTATGACGATTGAAATCTTCACGGATGCTAACTTTTCTGGAAAAACGTCAGGGAATCTTGATCGCGACTTAGCCTGGATTGGAGACGCTTGGAACGACCAAATTTCCTCAATTAAGGTGCATGCTGACACCTGGGAATTTTTTGAACATACAGATTTCCAAGGAAGAAGTTTTCGGCTGACGCCAGGTGAATATGCCTCGGTTACAAATGACTGGAATGATGTCATCTCATCCTTTAAACGAGTCGAAGGTTCATCGCCTGGTGGGATGGCACAAGAGATCCTGAATGCCCACAACTCATATCGATCAGAAGTCGGTGTTCCACCCCTTTCCTGGTCTGATACTTTAGCAGGTCATGCTCAACAGTGGGCAAACCATCTTGCTGGCAATGGATCGTTCGAGCATAGTGGAGCAGACGGGGAAGGAGAAAATCTTTGGATGGGTACATCGGGCAGTTTTAGCTTTACCCAAATGGTTGAAAGTTGGGGAAATGAAAAGCAGTATTTTGTGATGGGAACATTTCCAAATGTTAGTACAACTGGTAATTGGGCTGATGTCGGACACTATACTCAGGTTGTTTGGCGGAATACGACTCAAGTAGGATGCGCTGTCGCTGACGGGGCTGATGGGAATACTAGACTCGTTTGCCGCTATAGTCCTCAAGGAAACTTTGGAGGTCAACAACCGTTTTAACACAACGGTTCTGTTGCAAAAACTTCTTAGAGACAAATGATTAGTGCGAATAGGTATTCAGATCTAAGAGTGCTAACGAACAATCAACCTTTATTCTACTGAGACAGAAATGGATAATCGATACATTCTAGTGCATAGTTCGCAGTATTGGGATTGGTATGCAACTGAGGAACGGTGGAACGCCAATCCTCAAGCTTACCAGGCTCAGTCAAGTTTTCCAGATCAAGTGTACGAAAAACTGAGAGAATTTTTAGGAATCGATCCAATTCAAGGGACACCTGATCAGCGATTCTACTTGTTAGTTAATGAACAAACAGGCGGTGGTTTCGCAGCTGGATCTATTTCTGAAATTGAAAAGGGACCAGGAATTGGTGTTAGTTGGGATCTGTGGACAAGTCAGTTTGCAGGTAATACTTATTGGAGCCACGAACTCATTGCTCACGAAACAGTCAATGTCTTTACAGGCTTAATCTTAAGCGGCTGGCCCGTTGATTGGTGGGCAAATCATCGTTCGCCCTTTCCCTTTATGGTCAAAATTAAAACCCTTGAAGCTGTAGGTTATCCAGATGTTGCTACCGGAACATAAATCGGTGTTGGATAAGGGTCAGGGCAGACTGGTGCTTCAGTAATCCAGCTACCGTTACCGCCGCCGTCAGTGATAACAAAGTCTGTTCGGCAATTTAAGATACCGCCGTGTCCTAGACCTGTCGCCGTTGTATTGCTGATTGTTACCGCACCTGCTGACCGGATTTCGAGCGCGTAGGTACCAGCGCCGATAATCTGGTTGCGGTTGAAGGTTACATTGGTCACGCTGCTTCCAATGAAATGAATGGCTTCATAGTTGCTGTCGATGATGGAGTTATCTTCGACATTGATAGCGGCCGTCATGTCTGCGTCAAGTGCGTAGAACCACAGCGCACCCGTGCCGAAGTTCCAGCTGTTGTAGTAATCCTGTGAACCAGTGCGGACAATCACGTTGCGGGTAATTACCGTTGTGCCACTGAGCGGCCGAGTTCCGGGGAAGCGATTACCGACGTGGATACCACCCCCTGCGGCCTGCTGGTCAGCAACGTAGTTATCAGTCACAACGTTGGATTCACCACCATAGATGGCGATCGCGTTTGCTAATATTGGTATTTCAACGCGGTTGAAGGAGAAGGTGTTGAAACCGCCACCCTGATCATTCCACATAGCGATCGCGTCGTCGCCTGTGTTTCGGAAAAACGACTGTGTAACGGTGGAATTGGTGACCTGCCTGTGGAAGTTGATCCCGTCTGCCTGCTGGTTGCGGATACGGACATTGCTGATCGTCAAGCGGTCAAATGGGCCGTCCAGCCACATACCGCACTTGGTATGCTCTATCCACAGGTTTGTAAACGTTGAGTTCGAGTATGCGCCGCCGATACCGTTGAGCTGGTCATTATCAACGCGCTGGGTAGCCTCGCCCCAGATGGCAAAATCCGAGAAGTGGACATTAGTAGCGGATGTGCTTGTCTGCCAGGGTCCCATGAGTCCGGCGTTGTTACCAGTCTGCGCCACAAAGTGAATCTTGGAATACCAGATACCCGCACCCTTGAGCGTTACGTTGTCGCGTACCTGTAGCCAAGTGCTAACTTTGTACTCCCCCGGTGGAATCCATAATCCTTTTCTCTGACTTGATGCTGCATCAAGCGCCTTTTGGAAAGCAGTCGTGGAATCCTGTCCACCGGATGGATCTGCACCAAAATCAGTAGTAAGCGATAAATACCCGTCTGGCATCGCCGAAGCAGGTGCTACTTGCTCAAAGTCGATCAGGTCGATGGTGTACCAGGGTGCGGTACTATTCGATTCAACCTGAAGACGTACCTTGTCGCCCGCAGACATCTGTGGTGTTAGCTGATTCACCTCATCATAAAAGTGATGCGGTCTGATATCACTGGGATTGTTATTGAATGGATAAGTGCCGTAAATCCAGCTATATTTTGATGTGAAAATCAGGTCGGGCTGTTTTGCACCATTGATATACAGACCGATGGGTGCTGTTAGACCTTGACCATCTGCTGAGTCAGGAATAGCGTAACGGACGACGATTGAGTTTGCGCTACGCGGTACAGTGAACTCGACATATTTACCCACAGCATCAAGTGTCACGGCGCGACGTTCAATCGCTTCATTCGCCAGCGCTGGATAGGTACGGTTATTGCGTGCATCGATCACCGTGCCGTTATGAGCAGCATTTTCAGCTTGAATTTCATCATAGGGTATAGTAGTGGGGCCGGCGGCTGGGGCAAAAGCTGCGTTAGGAATGCAGATTTCCTGACCTACCTGTAAATTTGAGGCATCCGCATCTGCATAGGGTGTACCATCTATTTTTTTGATCTCACGCCAACGGTTTTCATCACCTAATTTTTGTTGGGCAATGATAGAAAGTGTGTCTCCTGCCTTAACAATGTATGAATTACCGAGTGTACAAGACATAAATTAACTCCAAAAGATTGGATTGAAAAATTTGTTGACTACAGAAAAATCCTTGAGAAGAGAATTAGTTATGTAACCACTCCAATAAACAGGTTTGATTGAGATATCGAGAGAAGTTAGACAGAGACACGAGCTTCTCTACTTATCACCTTTCCTGATTTTTACAACACAACCTGCCACACTCTTTGATTACTGTTGTGACTTTGTTGTGCCTGTATCTGAGTCTAAGCTTCGTGTTATGAGTCGCTTATTTTTCCTAAAAATTCCCTTTTTTCAAAGCGTACTACACTTTCCTCTCGCAAAATTTAGATGCGCTTATCTTGCTAAGAAACGCGCTTATCAATCCCAACTTATAATCACCCTCAACTCTTCAGGATTTGGATGTGCAATTAAAGAGCTTAGGTCGCACACATCATCAACTGGGAATCCATAAGCTTTATTATCTATGCTATGAAGATGCCAGAATTGAGCATAGTAATTAGCAGGAGCATTTTTATAGAACTCTTCTGGTTTACAACTATTTGCCGGATTCTCTAACATATGCCTGTTAAACATAGCGCTAATTCGAGCTTGAATTAGCTGTTGAATCGGCTCACCTGTTGTAAATACTCCATTACATCTAACAACATCTGAAGACGTAGGATATTCTATTGTATATTTTGCATCAGGAGAATCAGTTTTGGTAAAAGTAAAGACATTATTTTCTACTTTTCCTATGAATGTTCCTTGTGGAATTGTAACCTCAATTTGATTTGATGTGTAATAATGCCACATATTGCGAATATAATCGTCGAAATATGTAGCATAATTTCCGTCATTAACAAAACCTCCTCTAAATGGCGATATTATTCTGTATGGATCATGAACCAAAGATTGAAATTCAACTGGCACAGTTTTAATATATTCACTGAATAAAGTACTCCTTGATTCAGTTATGCCAGCTTTTTGTGAGCGATCGGATGCTATTAATTCTATAACCATTGGAAATCCAAATTGGTCTACTTGAGTAGTATTGCCGTAGAAGAAGCCTGTATTATCAATGGTAAATTCTACCCAATCATAGTAAACGTCTTCATTGGGGTCAGAAGAATAAGCTGGATCTGGCCAAGCAATATCTTGCCCGTTATTAATAACTCTAAGATACACTGGTGAACCCAGACTAACATAGGCTCTACCCCAATACATAGGTGGAACTTCTATCTCAGAAATTTCATTGAGAGTATATAAATAATTACACCAATTTTGCCCGTTTTTAGTTAGATGATTTGGTGCATCATTATCACTATCATTACATGGAATTAAGTTGCCGCTTTTATCAACGTGACAAAATTGAGCTGATGTATTTTTACCAAAAATTGCAAAGTAAATCTGGTCTGAGGAATATTTTTGGTTTGTATTGTTGATGAATGAAAATTTCATAATAGTCTTCTTTGAAAGTTGAGATTTATGGAATGTATCAGTTACAAATTAAGCTGTTGTAATTACATTTTTGGTTGAATATCAATAACTCTAATTAAGTTATCGTAAGTTATAAATTCTCCTGTCACCTCGTAGGTTTTCTACCGAAATCTAGCCTTAGTAATACTCAAATTAATCGTTTTTTAGAAAAAATAACCCACACTAATTTCTTAATAACAATGTTTTTGCGGTGTTGCTCATTAGGAAGAACCTCATTGATCTAACGAGACATAAGTCTTATAGTGTTTGTTATCCATCAGCGACTTTTCACTATTGCGTGAATAGATTGTGATCAACGGCTTCTTTAGTCCAGTTATTCGGTGGCTCCATGTAGTAGCGGTAAACTGCATCTCGATTCCAGGGAATTTCCGCCTCTGGATGTTGGTGTTCATGAATGCAGCACAACTCTAGAATACTCCTCATCTGGGGTATCTGGCTTCAGCCACCCATAGTTCATTGTTGGCTGGTCTTTGGCTACTGCTAGCGCACCCGTCCCGATATAAGACCATGAGCCGTCCGGTTGACATGAGATCCGAATTTCTGCATCTGGGTCGTTGCCAAGCGCGAATTGGATATTGATATATTGGCTCCATTGGTGTGCGACTGCCTCAATTTTTTGTTGCACGAGAGGATCTCCATCCAAAAAGCGTACCCGCAAAGTTTGACCAGGCTGCCACTTTTGGTCGGTGAGTACCGCACCCCGTGATTGCTGCTCTGGTAATACATCAACACAGACTTTGATTTCAAAACTATTTTGAGACATCCTCAACTCCTGGGGATTGTTGCAAGTTATTCGTCGCTGAAACAAGTTTTTTGGTCTGTAACGTTAGCTTTATTTCTTCGTTCTTGGTATTCGACTTCGCAAACTCAATTTCACTAACCCTAACTACAAACCGTAAAATCGACGGCATTCTTGACGCTTTGCACGAGATTAGAAGGATTATTACCAATGCGTTCCATCAGGGAAAAACCCGTAATCTGTTGCGCCTCCCAGAGGAATCGAAATATACGTGCCGTAGTCATGTCCAATCAGCACAACATCGGTGAGAATGGCATCAACACCATCAACTGAATTGGATTCAAACTTATCGAGAGAAGCCTTGTAGTTAGCAATAAAGACATTGCCTTCGTATTTCACCATCGCGTCGGCTTGATATCCTTCAGGCTTTTCCATCCAGTCAGGAATGTGTGAATAATCTTGAGTGAATCCCATGATTGAACTCCTTTCGATAGACGTGAATGTAGTGTAAATGCTGAGTTACGCTCTGCGATCGCATCTGTAATTGCCTAAGCTACAGATTTTTCCTTTGTTCCAACTATATCCATAGAGAAACTCGTATCTTCTTCGGGCGAAAGTCCTAGAGTTATTCAAAAAAGATTGCTTCAGATCCAAGACAAATTGCTGAACCCACGCAGCGACGTTAAAGAATCCAAATCCGATGCCAGGCTTGACTAATCGTTTTATTCCTTGTTGGTCTTGCTCAACTAGATTATTGAGATATTTGTTGTGTTGTAATTCCACCTGCTCAGACAACTCTTCTTTAACCGCTTTACGCCTAAACTGGAGCAACACAGACCCAGTTGTGTGTCGAGAGTGTGGTGTAGGTGGTTGTATCGTACAAATGAGCTGAGAACAGGTAATTTGTTTTTGCAACATAACCCAGATGTATGATATCACCCTAATTTACCAACGCGCGCTAATATATTTTCCATTTCAGATAACTGCACTGCTCCAGAGAAAGCCTCTCCATTCATTACAAAGAAAGGTGTACCTGCAATCCCTAACATCTGGGCAATTTCCATATCCTGTTGAATTGCTTTCGATGCAGCATCCCCACTGCGAGTTTGGTTAAACTGATCCAAATCTAGATTCAGAGTTTTGGCAGTTGCAACATACAATGCCTCACCTAATTTATCCTGCTGGGCAAACAAGGCATCATGGTACTGCCAAAACTTCCCCTGCTGACCCGCAGCCCAGGCAGCTTTGGCGGCAGGCATGGCATCATGATGAATCGCAGTCAATGGGAAATTCTTGTAAACCAATGTAACTTCATCCTGATGATTCGCCATGAACTGTTTTAAGCGCTGATTAGCCTGAGCACAATAGGGACATTGAAAGTCCGAGAATTCTACCAGCACAATTTTTTGCTCCAAAGAGCCAGTTGTCGGAGAGCCGCCAATCATTTTTTGGGGATTGGCTCTCATTTCCTGCAAAAAGGCTTGCTGTGCCTGCTGCTGTTGCTTATATTGTTGCTTCTGGTATGCCTGAACAGATTCTAGAATTACTTCTGGGTGGTCACGCATAATTTGTACAACTTGGTCTTCTAGGGATGAACTGACCGAACTTTGACTAGCTGCATATACAGGGAGTGACCAGCCAAAAAATATCAAAAATCCCAATAGCACTGGTGTCAACAAATGTAAGACCTTACTGTGTTTTATCCAACGGGAGATGAACAGTGTAATCATGAGCTTTCTAAGATTATTTATCGATAGGATCAGTAACGTGGCTCAATAGGTGTTTCTGGTTCTAACATTGGTGATGCCTACTGTCTTCGGGTGCTAAATTATCAAATGAAATCCCAAATTCAGTCTTTTGAGTCCAGGCATTAGTATCACGAAGCTCTGCTACATAGCGACTTTGCCATTCTTAGGCTTGTCTATTACCATAACTTCAAGAGAGTCACAATTCTTTAATGCCCTAGGGACATAGCGTCACATCAAAGCTGTTTTGCGTTGGACAGTCGTGCAACCCTGCTGCATCGTCATAAGCATAGCTATAAGTAGTAGGACAGGCTTGACGCACAGTCTGGACATACTGTGTTTGGATTACTGGTCCTGTACGGCACTCTTCGCCTGTCAAAGGAGCTATACAACATAAATAAATACCGGGCGACTCAGTTTCAGGCTTTCCTAGACCAGCAGGAGAGGGATAGCTCCACTTCTTACACGGAGATAGGCATTGTACGACGTTCTCGTTGTTGATCACCCGAAGATCCCCTAAACCTTGTGTTTCATCTTGAGGACAGTCATTAAGAGAAAGATTACATCTCGTCGTTATACATGAACCAGACTCGCCTTCTCTAGGTTTAATCTCGATAGGAAGGCTGTATCCGTCCACTAAGCTGATGTCATACCAAGTAGGGTTAGCCGAAGAAAGGTTAGAAAAGTTGAACTCAATTAAGGTGTCAGCAGGGGGATTGCAACCTGACGGAGGGCATGGTTGTACTGCCTCGCCCGCAGCGCAGTTCGTGCCATTAGAGTCACAGCCAGTTTTTGGCCAGAGTCTTCCAGCCCAACCATCGCTCGGAATGGCATAATCTTGTGATTGACCCTTTTCTAGTTTTACAGTACCCTCCGGTAAAGGAGCTATTTCGATGTTAGGTTGTGTTGCCATCCAGACCGGAAAGTCACATTGGTTGGTAACTGATAATCGAGTCATATTGCTCTGTGCCATAGCTGTAGAAGGATTGACGAAAAGAGTTAAGAGGGCAAGTGATACCATGAAGATCGTGGCTCTCACCAAGGTTACTGCGTTGTTCGGGGCTTCTACTGCTATAACTAAGGCTGTTGGAAAGGGCGATCGCATAGAAGGTACTGGCGATTGTGACACTGTCTGATTCTGTTTATTTTCCATTGTGGATTTACTTGGTTCAGACGTTTTATCAAGCAGTAGTTAGCTCTTCTTTATATACTGACCCTGGTCGTCGAGATACCAGAGTCCGTAGTGTCCCTCCGCACCGTTCGGACCCTGCCAGGGGTTGTCAGGTGGCACTTGCGCGTTCTGGTTGCTTTTCCAAGGCTCGTCGATCGCCTCAAAGAGGTAGGCGATCACGCCTTCGTTTGATACCCACTTGGCGATCGCCCAAAGATTTTATCAGGATGAAAGTAAAGTATCTCAGCGAAATATCTATGAGGTAAACAAAGTTGTTATCGGCTCTGAGCAGACAAAACTTCAAGCTGGTATAGTTCTAGCGATTTTGTTTAACGATACCTGTCAACTCAATTGCAGACTTATGCAATTAAGTTAGCACAAAAGGTTAAAGCATTTTCCTGTTCAATTCTCTACTATTGTGAATTAAGCGAGTAGTTATTGAATCACAGCGCTTTCTCGAACTATCCTTAATAACTTTCTGCAACACAACTGAGATATTAATAATTTTTTACAAGGAGCATTATTATGAGTATTGATATGGCAAATTTGACTATCAATTTATCTTTGCCAAAAACTCAGGTAGCGGCTTGAAGGATAGCGTTTCCAGACAATATTAGAAGTTCTAATGCAGGTTTTTGAATTAAAACTTCTATCTAGTAATCCCAACTAATATCAAGTATAAAAACCACTCGGCTTCATAGGTAAATATCAATTTGGCAAACCCCTGCTGATCGAGCTTAGCTATTAATCAAGCTGAGGTTTACTAACTATATGCACCGAGCGATCCTAACAACTCTACTGGATATATCTCAATCAAAGAGGAAGATACTATTATGTCTAATTTTCTAGGTGTAAACTTTCAGCCTTATGTCTGTCATTGGACAGGAACGCCCCCGAACAGCACCACTCCATACTGGAACTCCTACACTCAGCAGGATATTGTCACTATGCTTGAGTTAATCGCGACCCAGTTTAACAAGATTAGCACTTACGGCATGGGCTACAGCGGATATTACCAGCCAACTCAGCCTTGGAATCAGGTCGATTCTAATTGTCATGTTGCTGACGCTGCTGCCCAGTTAAATCAGCAGATGGGTAAGGTCGCTATTGAGGTAGCTCAGGGAATTTATCAGCAGAGTGACACGGCGCTACAGCAGGCAGAAGTCGAAGCTGCTTTTTCTGCGGCACAGTCGGCGAACGGTGTTTATGCCAACACGGTGACTTCTCTTGTTTTCACCAATGAATATGTGATTGACTCACAAACTACCAATGCTGTCAACACAATGATCACAGCTAACAAGCAAAGAGCCAACAATCTCAATATCAAAGTAGGCGTACGGTCACATACCTTTGGGCAGCTTACCGATCCGAATAGCTCGTATTACAACGAGCTTAAGACACTGATCCAAAACTGCGATTTTATCCTTTGCAATCTTTATCCGGGTCAGAATGCTCCCACTCCTCAGGATAGTGTGAATGATGTGAGACAGGCTTTCAATAACATCAAGACGGCTGTTGCAACAATCAACCCCCAATGCCAAGTCATGATTGGCGAGACTGGGTGGCCGTCGCAG
>Ga0068619_100036_pt1 | contig 10822 bp, 15 predicted proteins | sample InSIn3SAF170_2_FD_77424 | JGI IMG/M metagenome (GOLD analysis project Ga0068619, IMG submission 77424) | Clean room microbial communities from NASA Spacecraft Assembly Facility at Jet Propulsion Laboratory, Pasadena, California, USA -... ... | reverse complement strand
CATGTGGGATGAAGAGTCGATGGTGAGACTGGGTTGAGTACTGGGTGAATCACGACTCACGTTTGGCTTAGCGGAGACGAAGGTTTAGTCGCTCATATTGACTTCATACAACGCGATTATCCTCTGTTAACAACGCGTCGAAGCGTCGAAAATCAGGCCCCTGAACCTCATGAAACACCAAACATTACAGCCACAGTACGTGAAAGGGAGTTGCGCCCCTTTCAGATACGCCCACGATAGACAACGGATTTGGGTGCTCCGTTTTCTTGCCCGACAACAGTTTACGGTTTCAGCAGTCGAGAAGTACGCGACGGAGAGGCGGAGTAGAAGGGAAGGATATGGCCGAAACAGCAAAGAACACCAACTCCAACAATTTCGAACACACCTTCAAGAGCACGATCATCCTGTGTCAACAACGCGTCGCCGCGCCGAAAGCCAACCTCCGAACCTCATGAAACACCAAACATTACAGCCACAGTACGTGAGAGGGGACTGCGCCCCCTTTCATACACGTCCACGATAGACAACGGACTTGGGTACTCCGTTCTCTTGCCCGACAAGAGTTTACGGTATCGGAGAAGGAGCGTTCGATAAATGGAAGGTCACACAGGAATCTGCATTTGTGATGACAGATCAAAAACGATCACGTTTATCCAGGGGAGTCTGAATTTCAGAGCAGATTTTGAGTTTCATTTTCCTATCCGTGGGCCAGCATGATTGGAGGACAAGAGTCTGTGGCGCGCAGGCACGTGCTATGTATGAAGTCAATATGAGCGACTAAACCTTCGTCTCCGCTAAGCCAAACGTGAGTCGTGATTCACCCAGTACTCAACCCAGTCTCACCATCGACTCTTCATCCCACATGGCCCCATCTATGGTGGTGACTGCCGATTCCGTAAATCCTAAGCCCGGGCTAAGCGATGGCGCCGCAGTCGGCGTCTTTGTCCCGAGGTCCTGACGTTCCCCAGTGGGAAGGTCAAAGTCGTCCGGGTCGCTTGCGCACCCGATCAGACCATCAGCCACCCTCCTTTTGAACAGGCCACTCTTGAAGCCTTGCGCCAGGCATTTAGTCGCAGACCATCGTGAAGTGACCTTGGTCTCAATCATGCACACCAGGATCTGGATGGCCGGGTCATCTTCTTCGTCCTCCAACTTGTCGAGGAGCAGCCCGACCCATTCGTCAAGCCAAGTGTACCACTGTTTGTCAGAGACTTCCTCGTTCTTCTTTCTCAGTGCGGGGGCGTTTGGGGGTTTCGGAAGGCCGTAGATCCATTCGTAGACCATGACGCCTAGCGAAAAGATGTCCACCAAGGGCCCGTGGCCGGAACTCAGACCAGGAAACACCTCGGGCGCCGCGTACTTGAGCGTGCCACAGAAAGTCTGCAGCAGAGCCGTGTCGGTTGCGACCTTGGCCATGCCGAAATCGGCGATGATGACCTTGAAGAGCGGATTCCTCTCGACCAAAATGTTCTCGGGTTTAAGATCGCGGTGGACCACCCCTTTTGCGTGGAGGTGCTTGAGACCATCGAGTATCTGTCCCCAAGCACTGACGTATTCTTCGTAAGCGGTATTGGCGTCGGTAATGTTCCCAAGGGGATAGTAATCCATGATGATGGCGGGCTCCGGGGTCTCCCGAAGCTCAAACACCTGTACCACATTCGGCTATGTGGTGATTAGTTCTACGCCATAGGCAACATAATAAGCGGCGCAGCAAAACTTACATGGGGGTTGTCTCTCATGATAGCAAACTCTCTCCGTATCTTCATGAGCCAGTCCGGGTCAGGGTCATTCCGCCGCCTCTTGTTTCTATTTGGCGGAGGATTAAATATCTTGGCGGCCAAGGCCTTCCCATCTCGTGCCTTGATGATCTTCAGGACCTTACCAAACGATCCCACTCCAACTTTTTTGACCACATAGTAGACGAGCCTGTCACGCGGAGTTGGAGCCTCGCTAGGTGCTTGAGTCGACGGCTCGCTGTCCAAGCCGAGTGCCTCAATGCCAGGAGGGTCGACCTTGCTCCTCTTAGCTGCTCCCTGGCACTTCTTCACAAACGCCCGCAGGTTCTCGACGTAGCGAGGGGTCCCTGCTCTGTGGTTGGGAAACTCAATCCTGATGGCGAGGCTGCTGCAGTGGATCGTCGTCTCTTCGAATCCGTCAGGAGCGCCGGGCCCTTATGCCAGGAGCCACGTCTCCTTCCTCCGCACTTCCTTTTGGTTCAGGCCGTTTTGGCCGACTGCGGTGCCGTGCGTCGAGTGGTAGTCGTGAAGCCAGATGTTCAGAGTCTCGTCCACAGTAATGTTGCACTAAACTTTGAGTTGATCAGAGGCCAGGCATAACAGCGGTTGAACTTACCTGCCTGCCGCTGATTCCTTTCGTTCCGCGGTGCCCCAAGAGGATATGAGATAAGATCGGGTTTGTGCCCAGCTGTAGCCCGTTCTCAAGATTTTCCAATGCCAGCAGCTTCGAGAAAGACACAACTAGGCGGTTGACGTTGCTGGCTATCTCCTCCTCCTTCTCGTGGTCCGACTGTGAGTCTTCGGCAGGCGTGGTCTCACGACTGTCCATGGTGGGCTCCAAGGCCACACCTCCAGTTGCTTTGGAGAACCACCTCGAGTTGTGCTCCAGTTCAAGGGCACTGCTCGCCTTGTTCTTCTGATCGTGCGCCGTGATCACGGCGAAGACATCAGAACCGTACATGGTGGCTGGAAGTAATGAGACCTATTAAGCAGTGTAGGGACAGAAACTACAGAGGGGTAGCTGCTACCCCGACCGTCCATGGCTTGATATATGAATTGCCCTAACATAGGGTCTTGACGCGAAGGAATCCTCTCCTACGCAGCAGGTGGTAAGGACGGGACGGCTATCCTGCCGCATCGCACCATCGATTGGCTACAATGTGGCCATGGGTGAAGCTCGAAGGAGTCGCACAGCCTGTGGGTAAAAGCGGGGCCGATGTCGCAGACACATATCCTTCTGCAACCCGACCCCCTAAGTGGGGTTGTCGGCCAATTAGATACGTTAGGGATTTGTAAGGTCTGATTGGTGTAGGCCTATAGACCCACCTTATGTGGGGCGCTGGTCGCTTGGCAAAGTGTGCTCACTCTTCCAGTCTCCGACCTCACAAAAACAACCCATCGCAAGAACAACCCATCGCGGGACCACTGCGTGCATCACCACAACAAGCCTCTCTCCGCACAATGATCTCACCAACTGAATCTTTTGTCGATGATCTGGCTGCACGCGCTACGGTCGAGACATACGGCAATATCAGGTAACGTGATGCCTCGTGATGGCCTTCCAACCAAAACGCCAACTGGCCGTGCTAATGCTCCGGCTTCTGCGGACAGTATCATCGCCGTCCCAGGCGTCGAGACACTCCCCGAGTCCCAACGCATCGCAGTTCTCAAGAAAGCAGAGTATGGGCTTTTGGCAAACCCAGACACCCGGCCATCAAGCTAACTCTCGTGTCCTCAAGGCAGCGATTGATATCAGACTATCCAGACGCTGATGCTCTCCAGTTGAGACTGCAGTTCGTCCACACGTCCCCAAATATCTCTTCACATACTTACCCGATAATAACGCAGAACCATGACACCGCCTCCAGACGAGGAAGAAGACGACGAAGAATCTCGCGTGCTCGAAGCCCAGGCTCGTCAAGACCTGGAAAGTGATGGCTGTCCTCCCTGCTACCCGCCCTGCCTCGACGCCCCCGTACGAAACCCCCCCGAGGAGTACCGACAGATAATAGAGTATTGGCAATCATTCTCATCGACAGATGATGTGGTGCTCTGCGCCCAGAGGTCGGATTGGCGAAAATTTCGACAGTCTCAGCGAAGACTACGGCACCGCTATCGAAACAAATCATTTAGTATATTTCTGGACGAGGTTCGCGAGCGTCGACGAGCGCATGGATTGGATGGCAACGTCCATCTACTGTTGGACCCGCAACAGCAGAGTCGGCAACAGAATTGGATTGAGTTTCAGGACTACCATCTCAAAATTCATGAGTGGCAGGAAAAGAAACGAGATGGACTACAGCAAGACTTGGGTAACACTCGGAAGGAAGCCGGTGATACGGACATGGAAGGTTCAAAACACGCAGCACAGCAGGAAAGAGCCATTCACCAACGCCTGGAATATGCCGAGAGAACCCTGCGATGGCACGAGGTCATCCTGTGTTGGATTGAACAATGCCGACTTGCGATGGATCCACTGCCTCCGACACCCGTCGAGAAAGGCGGCGGTGATAAGAACTCTCCATCCAATCGTCAGCGGCGCTCAAAGCGACGGGACACTCTGGCTGTCCTCGGAAAGGTCAGGGTGTCGAAGTCCACGCCAAAGTGTCAAAACATACGGACCCGGACGTCCAAGGCTACAATATCCAAGCCTATCTCCGTAGACTCGGCCGTCACGGTACCGAGTAGCACTCAACAACAGATGCCGAAGCGTCGGGAGATAAAGCCTCGACGTGCCAAAGAGAAGGCACTTGGCCAACTTCTTCCACAGAGGGTGGCCAAGGCAAATCGGTTCGCTGATACTAGGACCAAATCGCGAGCAAGGACACAGTGCAGCGGTGACGGGCAGATTCGAGATCGAGCAAGGCCTCAATGCCGGTCGGCCACTCAGCGGCCACATTCTATGCCTAGGACCATCAAGACCCGAAGTCAACGGATATCAAGGGAGCCAGTGAGATGGGCCCCAGAGTAAAAGGCGGCATCTGCCCTCCAGCTGGGCTCGAAGGGGGGTACAGACAGTGCTTTCGACGCCTGGAGCCCAATTTGACCCTGTTTCGTCGATTGTGTCAAACGTACGAGATCCTCTGTGTGGATGTGGTGGGTGGACGCAGTGTGCATGAGATCGACGACGATCTGAAGGCTGGTCACTTTCATCCCGGTTTCGTTCGGTTGGGCAGCTGGCGGCGTTTCTCTCGCAGCTTACATTCAAGCGTCTCTTGCTAGAATCGAGTCCCAAAACCATGAGGTCTCCGCTCTGGGCTCTGTTATGGCTTTCCTTTACGGGTAGGTGTTATCGTCTCCGTGGCCATTTTGTACCGACTAATGATTCCAGCACATACATCGTCATCTACGCTATTACCCAGCCACTGCTCGGCCGACATGTCGACTCTGTCAACAACGCACAGGGCACTATTCGACCTGCCATTCGCAATATCGCTGGTATCCAGTTCACAATCATCTCATTGGTGATGTTTTGCTCAACATTTATACCTCAAGGCGCTCTAGCCTTTAACCCTAAGATGTTGAACGAGGAGCAGCTCGACACGGACCTCGAGCAACCAGACGTTCGACAGGATAGCGACGAGGACCTTAAGAAATATCACCACAATGGGACAATTGATGATCGACGACAGAGTGTCACACGCGCAAGTGTCGGTATCGAAGATACCTTCCAGCCAGACATGCAAATTATTGCCGCGCATGAGAAGACGAACCTTGCAAAGGCATAGATGGCCTTCGCAAGCAACTAATCTGGACTCTGTACATACAGTTTCGAAAGTAGATATATCACGTTCAAACAATATGAGGCTATGTAATAGGACGTAGTTCCTAAGCAGAATCTTCCTTTAGCCCAGTATGTTTTACGGGCCATGGCCACAGGGCGGCCGTGTTCCATGTTATAGGAAGGTCACACGAGGAAGCCTAGCACGTGAGGACAAGAGGTTCGGTCACGTAACCTCCCAAAGAGGCAACAGATGGATAGATGGACAGATGGTAGGGACCTTACCATCTTGCCATCTTGCCATACCAAGACTTCCTATTCAGGACTATAGTTATAAGTATATAGCTGTCGACTCTCCTTTGTATAGTTCTATAGTTCCGTATTTAACCTAAGTTATACCAGCCACCCCACCTGTGCAGACCAGACTTGCTCCATCAGAGTTGACTTGATTGATACTCATACCGGCACTACTCCCTACTCAGCACATTGAGTAGAACCACAGAGGTTCCACTCGTACCCTTACTAGTCACGTGGAGACAACCCCCAAGGTTACCTCATAACAGTATGCTTTAAGACATGTTATTGGTAGTCGTACTAACTTGCCCGTGCCGTAGTCCTTGTACATCATTTCTGCAATGCGCAGGCATTCTATCTGGCTCGATTTGAAGCTAGTAAGCTTATATAGCATCCTATTAGCACAAACTGGCGATATGTCAAAGATACGTAGATATGGACTCGCTACTCCACTGAGCATATCACTCGTGAATAACATGAGGTTCCATTCTTGCCACCATAACTCGTTGTTGAGTGGTAGGGTTATAACCACGAAATGATTGGACAAGAGCTGTTTTAGACCACGAGGTCGATGATACGTGACTGTGGATCCATATGTACTATTCCGATTGGTGTTTACTTCAATGATAGTAGATGGTGGAAATCCCTTGCACTTTCGCGAGCTTTCGATATCTGACCTATGCTGCCTTGCAGCCTAAACCTCTTCAATTCGCGGTTGACGCGCAGTCTTATTCTTGCACCATCGAGCAGCAACCCGACCACTTCAGTCGCTCATCACATATAGACCTCAGCCTTCTCACTTATACCTCTATCTGGAAATCGAGATCTCTGTCTTGGCTCATTTCGCCCATCAGCTCAAATGTCTTGTATCTTGACCCCATTCACCAACCCATTTATTTCCATCGGCTTCCTCTCACTAGAGCGATCACTGAACAAAGCGAAATGGCCTCGCATAACTATTGTATACTTCACGAACTCCTCCACACAATCAACCAATCTTTCCCTATTAGCACAAGCTTTGAATCGTGACCCTCCCTCATCACCATCCTCTCCAGTAAACAGCGTATAAGCCTGTGGCACAGAACTCTGATTCGGTATCGTGAACATACGCATCCATCGTCCCAGTATGCGCAGGTTGTTCACCGTGTTGAAGCTCTGCGAGCCCCCGGAAACCATGGCAAGGGCCAGTGTACGGCCCTGAGTTGGACGCACAGAGCCAGTGCTTAGTGGAATCCAATCAATCTGGTTCTTGAACACAGCAGTCAAGTTCCCATGCTGTTCTGGACTGACCCAGAAGTGGCCGTCACTCCATCTACTCAAATCCCGGAGCTCCTGAACCTTAGGGTGGTCGTGCTGCTCGTCGTCTTTCACAGGGAGGTCGCGAGGATCATAGACTCGAACATCACAGCCGAGGCGGAAGAGGATGCGGGAGATTTCGTAGGCTAGTAGTTTTGAGTACGATCTTTTGCGAAGACTTCCATAGAGGACCAGAACTTTTAATCTGGAGTTTGTGGAATGTATGTCAGTGTCGGAGAGCTTAGTCACTGTGGCGAGTTCGAGGCTGCTGATCCAGTCTGTGAGTTGGATTTCGTCTGGGAGGAGGAATGGGCGGTACTTTGTTCGAATTTCGACATCGTCCTCGGAAGGAGGGATAGCCAACGATTGATAAGCGAAGTGAGGATCTCGAGGCGGCAGTTCGACATTGCGCATGGATGAGGTATTGTTGAGATCGCCATTGCTGGTTACTCTGCATGTGACGGTTTTCGTCTTAGCTGGTGGGTGAGCGGTTTTTGGTTGATGGAATTGGCTGAGTGGTGGCAAGGCTTGCCATCATTGACTTCTGATTATGTATTCTCACCGATCGTGAAGGCTGAAAGGCACGAAAGTGGTGAATGCTCTGGTAGTAATGTGTGGCTAAGCGTATAGACAAATTTGTATCCTTCGCGGAAATTTTGCACAGTAGTGATGATGTTCGCATTCCTTGTGTCTGTCAAGACAATGAGTCGAGCACGTGAACGAATAGAGAAAGAGCTGCGAATCAAGCGTTGATCAATTTATGCGAGTGCAGTACAAAAGTGACATCCCTGGTGGGTTGGCAGGAGCACTTAGTCACTCGGGAGATTTGATTGGTTCGAAGTGCATTGGTTTTTTTGACCCACTACGTCTATCACTGGCTCCACTACAGATTATCTTGAAGTGGAGAAAACCTCCAAAAGCTTGTATACTGCAGGTACGCTCGTTCTCAGAATCTCAAGGTGTCACATGGCTCTCCACTATGCTTAAAGGAGAACGCATTAGGCATAGCTCAACACTTTAGATAGGCTGAAACCCTGAGATGATTTCTCAGCTGAATGTGCTCAAGGCTTAACATATTAAGCCGCTGCCATATCCACCCCTCAGCTCTTCTTTGTTCGGCATACTATGGCAAACCTAAGTGTGACATTAACCCCCAGAGTCGAGGTGCAACTATACAACGTGACACACAGCGAAACAACAACTCAAGATCTACAAGACGACCGTGCAAATCGCCCACCAGATGGTGGATATGGATGGATATGTGTGGCATGCTGCTTTGCTGTCAATTGCTTCACGTGGGGCGTCGTCTCAGTGAGTATGATCGCAGCCACGATCCTTGGTGTCTACTCTCTTTGTCAGTGCTAGCATCTCATTGGTCCTCTGCTTGTTACTGTCGATCGCCTCTTGCGACATTCTGACCCTAGTTGTGTATAAAGAACGATCAGATAGCACACCGTTATTACTGACCTCAATTCACATCCAATCTTTCATAATATTGTTTATCAGAATTTCACAACTTCGAATCCTCGACACAATGCGGTTGTTCCGTCGCAAAAATAGCTCTAATTCGCCTGTCTTTGAAGATGAGGTTGCGGCTTCACCCACCAACACAAACGATGCCGAAAAGCAAGCACCTCAAGATGCCGCACCAGAAAAGAAGTCCATCTACAAAGATTTGGGATGGCTTGATCGCTTACTCGCACTTTGGATTCTACTCGCCATCATCATCGGCATTGTGCTTGGTAATTTCGTGGACGGCATGGAGGAAGCTCTACAACGAGGAAAATTTGTTCAGGTCTCGGTGCCGATTGGTAAGTTGGGAATTCTCGATAAGCTTGTGCTACGAATAACAGATGTTAGCCGTGGGTCTTCTGGTTATGATGTATCCGATCTTGTGCAAGGTGCAATATGAGACTTTGCATCGCGTCTTTGCACATCGCCAGGTATGGATACAAATCGGTTTCAGTGTGTTTATGAATTGGATAGTGGCCCCACTACTTATGGTAAGCTCTTCAATAATCACACATTTGAAAGAAAAGCTTATGCTAACTTGGTAGCTTGGACTGGCTTGGGCCTTCTTGCCAGATGAACCTGGTCTTCGCACGGGCCTCATCTTCGTCGGTCTAGCTCGATGTATTGCCATGGTGAGTTGCTATCGCTGTTTGTTGTCTCCAATAGTGTGCTGACTTATTCCCAGGTCCTGATCTGGACTGGCCTTGCAGGTGGAGACGATCAGTATTGTGCCATTCTGGTCGCATTCAACTCCGTGCTTCAGATGGTGCTATATGCACCTCTCGCCATCTTATTCGTCAAGGTGATCAGCCGGAACAACACTAACAACATCTCATATAGCATCGTCGCGACGAGTGTCGGTGTGTTTCTTGGCATCCCTCTTGGAGCGGCAGTGGTCACTCGTTTCGCCATTCGCGCGGTCAACGCCAAGTGGTACGACCGAGTTTTCTTGAAGTGGATTGGTCCATGGTCGCTCATCGGACTATTGTACACTATTCTCGTCTTGTTCGCATCTCAGGGAAAGCAAGTGGTGCATCAGATCGTCTCGGTTGTTCGGGTTGCAGCTCCTCTGATCGTTTACTTCATCGTCATCTTCTTCTTGACATTGGTGGTCACTAAGCGGCTCGGCTTTGGCTACAAGCTAGCAGCCACGCAGAGCTTTACAGCTGCAAGCAATAACTTCGAGCTGGCAATTGCTGTGGCAGTCGCCACTTTTGGGGCGAACAGTGACGAAGCATTGGCGGCTACAGTTGGTCCTCTCATTGAGGTTCCAGTGCTGATTGCACTCGTCTATGTTGTGAAGTGGATAGCCAAGCGATGGAAGTGGGAGGACTAGAATCGAGGACGAGTGTGGCTATGAAATTGTTTCGCCAAAATGTAAAAATATCATGATATTGTTTTACTAATGGGGCGGATTCGTGTACATAGTGCAAACTGCCTCGGTTGTGTTAACGCTGATTCATTACAGTTGCTTAGCTCTCGTGTCAAATATACTCGCTGGCTTTCGTCTCTGCTGAATACGGTAGTCAGAAATCGTAGCGCGAGAATGCAGGGTCAGTGGTGCCTCATGAAATTCTCAAGATCATGGTGAACTGTCGCGGTTTCTACGGCACATGTCTCTATGCTTGTGCAAAGTTTTAAGGAGATCCCCTCCACCAATCATACGCGTCGCGTGACAAAGCCAAGATTATATTCGCGCGATAATTCTATCGCCTTCGCCTAGAAGTCGTGCATCATCGAAATGTGGAGGGAACGGCAGCCTACCATTCCTATACACTTGTGCTGATTGATCAAATCTTGGCTATACGTCCACTCGACATACAGTAATCCAACAAATTGCCTACTACAATCATGTCTTTGGACTACTATAGGCAGGGCAAACAGGACGCAGTATCAGAGCGTCAGACTCTGCGAAATCGCACAAACCAGCGAAACTTCCGCTCGAGACGCCAGACATATATCAAAGAGCTAGAGGCTCAAATTCAAGCATATCAAGCAGCAGAAATCCAAGCAACCAAGGAGGTCCAAATGGCAGCGCGTGCTGTTGTAGCAGAGAACTATCTGCTGCGTGAACTTCTCAAGTCGCACCTTAATAGAAGCGATCGGGACATCGATATGCTCCTTGTACACATGCGCGGTGACCACACGACTTCCCATACTAAAGCTACAAAGAAGTCCTCGTCTCATCACCACTCAGAGACAGCTCCGCCGTCAACGAATCGCATAGCTGTGGTGCTCTTGCAATGGGTAGTAGTTGTCGTTT
>Ga0068619_100033_pt1 | contig 10903 bp, 12 predicted proteins | sample InSIn3SAF170_2_FD_77424 | JGI IMG/M metagenome (GOLD analysis project Ga0068619, IMG submission 77424) | Clean room microbial communities from NASA Spacecraft Assembly Facility at Jet Propulsion Laboratory, Pasadena, California, USA -... ... | reverse complement strand
CACTGGTTTTGTGGTGCAGTGATTTTGGGCATTTCTCTACCTTTGTGCAAAACTGTCCCTTTGTCAGTGTGGTACATTTTAGCTCGTCAACACATTGTGAATAATAATGCATTCAAGGCTTATCCTTCACATTCTTTTCTTCGCCATAGTTATGTTTAACATGGTATTAGAGTGGGTTCTTTCTTTCCTTGCTCAAATTGAATCACTAGTTTTGTGGTGCAGTGATTTTGGGCATTTCTCTACCTTTGTGCAAAACTGTCCCTTTGTCAGCTACTTGCTTGCTTGGTCTCTGTGTTGTCTATAGTTTCAAAATAGCAAAAAGATAGCCTGCCCAGTTAACACTTAATATAACGCTCCTCATACTCTGCATTCGATGTCATTTCCTCTGCCGGTGACTTTGTCCTCTGGACGCTCTACCTATCTCTACGCTCGCCACTACTAAGAGATTCCTTCAACATTTTTTCCCTGAGCATTTATTTTTTGTAGTGAACATGGAGCAAATGTAACACTAACACTCCTGTGTTGCTATGTCGTGCTCAGTCAGTCTTGCCCCATTAGAGGGAGGTTCAAGCACGTTTCGGAAGGGAAAAAAATGTTTTGGAGATGCAAGGTAGCCTCGTGTTACGCCATTTGCTTTGATTCTGACAACCATAGTCACTGGAGTAGAAAACCAGACCTGATTTGGGAGCTGCTTCTCAGAAACCTAAGTCGAGTTTTCACTCATATGCAAAGTAGCAGATCCAAATCCATGCGGACACGGTTCCCCTAAAAGAAAAAGGAGTTAAAAAAGGGTAGAACGAATCCATGTAAAGAACTTAGCACTAGAAGAAGTTTTGGGTCTTGGCTTTCCCCAAAATTTAAAATGTCTATAAGGCGTTTTTTCCACTATCTTTTTTGGGTTTTTGCTCAATTCGTGTACCAATAGAAATAATTAAATCAGGATTATTGTAGCCCAAACGAATACCTGAGGGTCTCCATGGCCTTGAATATGTGGAGAACTTCATTGCATAAATGATCTAATGTGTCTCTCCATTGTATTAGATGTCCGTTCGATTAAAACACTCCTTTGAATCTCTGCGAACAAATTATCATGTTCATTGTCTTGGTTTTATTACATAGCATTGTTGTGCGTACAATATGTTTGAGGCATTCAAACTCAAAGATGTTATGAGAGTCGTGGTATGGGAACTGTTAAACTGAATGCTTGTCGAAACTCTGTGTTGACCCAATGCTTCAATGCGTTGAATAGTGCATTGATCTACATTGTTCATTGCTACTGTAACTGGTGCGTTAAACCCTATCAAATTCCGTGAAATGCCCTTTCATTCATGCCCTTGAATTAAACACTGGTATGCATTGAACTGCCCTTTCATTCCTGCACTTGAGTGCCTTGTGCATAATTGAGCTCCACGTTAAAGTTTTTAGCGACTCACATTGAAGACGATGTATAGTGTATGGTGAATGCTTGAATTATTTGATTATGTATGGTTTGGTTATGGTGCAGGCGACGAACATGATGAATTCCGTGGCATTGGACCATTGAAAATATAACCAATTTGGCTTAAATCTGAGGCGTTGGTCAGGAACAACGCTTCCGATTCGGAAGCCGGATTAGGGTTAGATTTCATCGCAAGAAGAGTTGTGATCTTCATGGTCTTTGATCTGGGTTCACGCCTCTTCTGTTGATTTATGGTGGATCAACAGACTTCGGGTCTTGTAGGAACTATCTTAACTAGCACCTGCAGAGGCAATGGCAGCACAGAGCAATGGAAAGTGAGGGATTTGTAAGCAAAGAAACGGTACACATGAAATACAAAGGGTGTGCGATGGTATCTCATTTGATAATTTAATGCCCTTGCTATAAGCTTAATTTAACAACAAAATTTTGATCTGGTGATATATTGTAGGCATTATTTTATCCCTCTCAGCGTTGAGCTTAATAGCTAAAATCTCTTTGTCATTGTTATTTTCTATTTGAGACCAAGGCCTTTTACTAGCACTTATTAAGACCTTTCATAGCCTTTTTGGTACCCGGAGTCTTCTCTTATTTTTAATGTGCTGAGAATACAAGTGGGTATTTTCCCCTCATCATTTTATCATTTGTTGCGTTTGACAATGGCTAGAATCAATGATTTTTTAGAGCTATTAAGCACACTAATGGTGTCTACTGTTCATACCAAATGAGCAAAGACACTCTTGCTGAAATGCAAAGATGTCTACAACACTCACAAGCAAAGATCGAATTTTTGCAGTTGGAGTCTCAACTTCAGCAAGATGAGTTACAACATAAAAGACATAATTCTGAACTTGTTCAGAACATTGAGACAAAATCCGATCAACAACAAGTCAATAATGTGGAAGTTGATTTAGATCATGTGCCCAACGAAGGAGTAGATTTGCAGAAAGAAGCAGAAATTTGGCATACACTTCCCAAGCCCATCATCAGACCTTGGGAAGCACTTGTCCATAACAAGGACAAAACTAGTGTTGGATATGACAAGGATGTGTCCTTTCATATTCTAGTTTACTTAAAGCCCATCCAGTTCCATAGTGTTGGGTTTCTTCATGACAATTCACCTTTAGCTGTTCCAGATTCTGCTCCACATTCACAGCGAAAAGTTGGTAAATGGCAACATTGTGACCGAGTTGGCCATATGAAAGATCAATGTTTTGATCTTCATCCATGTGAGCACTGTCATAAAACCACTCATTCTTCAAACAAATGCTTCAGAAACAAGCCCCTCCTACAAGAACAAAGATTCATTTTGGATGGATCACTTATTGGCAATGGGTTTCAACAACCAAGAAGAGATTGCAGTCATGTTAGTATTTCTTCTCGAGTATTGAATAGCCTTGCAGTTGAGTTTTCTCCATCTTCTCACCTTGTATCTGATAGGGGGGAGTGATGGTCATATACAAGTTTCAAAGCCACATCAAGTGAGCCTGAGCCACAACTTGCCATACCGGATTCAGAGTTGTAGCCAGAGATAAAGATGCCTTTGAGCATGCCTTTGGTTGGTGGTCAGCCTTAAACCATCTATGCGGGTTCTAGACCTCCCTTTTTAGGTTGAGCTTCTCCCTTTTCAAAGTATCGGGGACACTTCTTCTAGCAGAAGACTTCAACTTCTTCTTAGTTCCTGAAGAGTTCCAGGAATTGCATTAAGCATTCCAGAGTTGGTGGTCATCCTTAAACCACCACAAATTGTAGACCTCCCTTTTCGAGGTTGAAAGTCTCCCTCCCCAAAGCATTAGGGATACTTCCTCTAGCAGAAGATTTCATCTTCTTGCCAGTCTTGAAATAGTTCCGGGAACTGCACTAAGCATTCCAATGTTGATGGTCATCCTTAAACGACCCCCTTATACCAACATTTCAAAGAGCACATTCAACCTAGTGTTTCCATGCATATTTTTGCACATTTTGTATTACATCTCTCTTCTTGGACTCATACACACCCCTTCGGATTAAGGGGGGAATGTTGGACACCTAATCCTCTAAGGGTTGGTGTGGAAGCTAAACAATCAAAGGGAGTCCAAGAGGCCACTTGGAATATGAAACCAAGGGTCACTCCAATGTATTATAAATATGTATCATTGTGAATAATAATGCATTCAAGGCTTATCCTTCACACTCCTGTCTTCACCATGGTTATGTTTAACATTTATATTATAGATATGTTACAATTATAACATTATAATTTAATTATATTAATTTAATTATGATATTTTATTTACATTATTTTAGAAATGTTATAACCTCTGAAACCGGATTTGTCCATTTTTGGTGAAGTGTCCGAATCCTACGAATCAGACACGATTAGAGGGAATTCGAATCCCAAAAACGGGACACGATCGAATCCCAATCGTGTCCCGTTAGGACACATCATGTCCCAATTTTGGGATTCAAATCCTGTAAAAGTGAAACCTGCAGGCTTTAAAACAACACATTCCTTTTTATTTTTTACCATTTCTCTCATTCCTTTTTGCAAACAGTGAGCTGTGGGTTTGCTGCTAGAAGTTTGGAGCAAGGAGTTAAGGGTTTGGAGTGTTCGGCAAGGAGATTCAAGCACCAGGTAAGTGCATTTCATCTCTATTTTTTTGCATTTCTATTACATCAGTTTGTATATGCATTTCTTTTACAAATTTGTGCATGTTTTGTTTATTTTTTTTATAGTATTCATGGCTCAATCAAGGGCAGCAAGTAGGGGGGCAAAGGAAGGGGAAGAATGTCCCCATTGGAGATGCTCCTCCTCCCCCAATATCATTAAAGTTTGCTGCAAGTAATGTTGAGGGAAGACTTTGTCCTAAAGACAACATTGAGAAATATCCCTTGTGGAAATATGTCACAAGAGAGGATGGTCCAAGCACCAAGGGGAAGGGAGGAGGCAATGTGCATTGAAAATGCAACTTTTGCCACAATACTTTTACACACACATATTACCGTGTGAAAGACCATTTATTGGCTTTACCACGTTGTGGAGTTGGAGCTTGTAAAGCTGTTCCTTTACAAAAGATGAAAGAAATGGAAAAGGAGTTCATTGTTGGTATGGCGAATTTGGTAGCAAAATCAAGAAAAACCAAGAACGATGACCCCCTTCCATTTTTGAGGAAAGGCACCACCAAATTTCCATTTGAGAGTCCTGTTGGGGGACAAGCAGCAAAAAGAAAGGCAATTTCACTTGGTCCAATGGACAAGATTTTTCAAAAAGAGAAATGGGAAGAGCTTGATCTCACCATTGCTTTCTTTTTTCTATCAAAACTTGATATCATTTAATGTTGCACGCTCACCTCTATTTATTGAGATGTGCCTAGCTCTAACTCACAGGTCTCCATCATGGTATGTGCCTCCTGGTTCAGAGAAGCTTAGAACCACATTGTTGACGAAGGCAAAAAAAGAGGTGCAAAAAATGCTTGAGCCTATTAAAGCATCATGGCCAACCTCTAGGGTTAGCATTGTTTCTGATGGATGGATAGATCCAGCACGACACCCACTCATCAACTTCATGGTGTCTTCCTTGAATGGTCCAATTTTGTTGAAAGCAGTGGATACACTTGGAGAATACAAGGATGCACAATTTATGGGTGAGTTATTTATTAAAGTTATTGAAGATGTAGGTGCTGATTCTTGTGTGCAAATTATTACAGATAATGCACCTGTTTGCAAGGCTGCTGGCATGACTGTGGAAGCTAAATATCCACAAGTGTTTTGGACACCTTGCATTGTCCATTTATTGAACTTAGCACTGAAATCCATTGCTTCTGATGTGCTTTGGATTGGTAACATTATTGAGGATGCACGACATATCCATAACTTTGTACAAAATCATACAAATGCCCTCACTATCTACAAGGATTACAACAATCTATCATTGTTGGAAATTGCTAATACACGGTTTGCCTCTTCATTCATTATGTTGAAGAGGTTGAGGGAGGTCAAGACCGCTCTTGGGGCCATGGTTATTTCTGAGTTTTGGTCTTTTTGGAGAAAGACAGATCAAGTAGCCTCTAAAAGAGTGAAGGACCCAGTGCTATATGATGCTTGGTGGGAGAGGGTAGATCTAATTATTCAGATCATGGACCCTATCATTCCTTTGCTTTGATTTGCAGATATAGACAAACCCATCCTAGGAGAGGTTTACGAGGGATGGGATTCCATGATTGAGTCGGTGAGGAGCATTATTTTACAGAGTGAGTACCTGGAGTATGAGATATCACTAGAGGTCTTTTGTGGTACTATACAGGATATTCTTGTCAGCAGATGGGACAAGAATTGCACACCTATACATTGTTTGGCTCACTCATTGAACCCAAAATACTACAGCCATGAGTGGCTGAATGGTGGACCTTCCCATGGGTTCCCTCCTCACATGGATGGTGAAATCTCATAGGGGAGGAAAGATGCATTCAGGCGGGTTTTTCAAGATAGAGCATTGCTTGATGAGGTGGAGGATGCCTTTCCAGAGTTTTCCACTGGCATTGGTCGATTTGCAGGATATGATGTGATTAGAGACATGGGGGCTAAGAAGCCCTATTCTTTGTGAACAAATCTTGGGGCAACAAGCCCTCCTCTCTAGCAGTTAGCCATGAGGCTCCTCTCTCAGGTGACTTCATCTTCTTGTTGTGAGAGGAATTGGAGCACATATGAGAATTTGTATAGTATGAAGAAGAGAAAGCTTGAGCAGTCCAGGGTAGAGGCAATGGTGTGTGTGCACACCAACCTTCGTCTTATTTACAGGCAGAGGGAAGAGTGGTTGAAGGGAAAGACAAAGATGTGGGATGTCTTTCTTGATGATATGGGTCTGGACAGCAGTGTTGAATTGGCATTGGCTAACTTGGATCTCAATGATCCAGTTCTAGAGCCTGTTAGATTTGATGATGGTGATATTGTAGAGGGGTCATCCTCCACACCAATAGATGCAGAGGCGACTATGGATACAGTGGAGGAGGAGGATGCAGAGGAGAGCAGTGGTGACCATGATGATGAGGACCAATGTTGCAGGAAGCGTCCCCCCCCCTCGGTTCTAAGGCTCGAAGCGCGTCCCATGCGGATGCGTCTAGGAAGCGTCCCCGGAAGCGCGCTTCCGCCTGTTTTGGACGCTTCCGCCTGTTTTGGACACTTCTGCCTGTTTGGGATGTTTGTTTAGAGTATAAATGCAAAAATATATATATATAGCAGACGCTTCCGCAGATGCTTCACTTCCTAGATTTTTGGAAAATGACGCTTCCGCGTCCCCGCTTCGTGCAACATTGATGAGGACATTGATGATGATTCTGATGATGACTATGAGGATTGATGACTCATGAGTCATGGGCTACCTACTGCCTTGAGGCTTGTATACCTGTAGTTGTTTTATATTTTCTATTTCTATTTGCCATTGGCATTGCACTACCTTGTAACACATTTTGATTTGATGACTTAATGAGAAAACTACAACTGTCAATGTCTTTATCTTACTATCTTGTCTTTCTCCTATTGGATCATTGATGAATTGAATATGTATTATGATTTATCATTTATGAATTAAGAATTTATGATCATTGATTTATGATTTATGATTTATGTGACAGTGACATGTATTTGAATTTTGTATGTACTATGCATGCTATAATGTTACTAACTTACTTTGTAAATAGTAGAACTAACATCTAGATGAAGATCTATGTTTGAAATCAATGAATTTGTATAATTAATGAGAATTTGTGTAAGAAATATCTAATTTTTAATATATATATATATATATATATATATATATTTAATAAAATAATATATAACGAATCCTATGTGTCCTGTTTCGCGGGGTCAACGTGTCCGAATCCAACACTCGAATCCCTGTATCCTACGAATCCCAAATCCCTATGTCAAGTTACTTAGGTTATAACTTTATAAAGTAATTTTTTTTGTGTATATAAGTTAATTATTCAAAATATATGAAATTTGTTATTTTATTGTACATATGTTATAAATTAATTATTAAAAACTATTAATTTGTTATTTAAACGTTTTAAAGTTTGTAAATTATAACTTTTATATATTACAAGCTTAATATTTAATTCATATAAAGTAATTAGTTTATTAAATTATTATTATTTATCAGTTGAATAGTTTTTTAATATATTTTAAGTTTATAATTTAACTTTCAAAAAATAACTAGTGCTACTTTAATTATTAAGTATTATTATTTATACATTTTTCCATGAAATGCATGGACCCAACATGTAAACTTTATCTTTGTTGATGGGTGGTAATCACAATAAATTTGAAGACATTGATTATAGACATATTAAAATTTCACATAGGCAACTAATCCAAGGAGTTGATGCCACTTGGAAATCGTTATCACTCAACAGTCTCAACCTCTCAAGCTAATCCATTAAACCGCAATATCAATGTTATATATTATAAATGTAAATAGAAATTATATATTGAAACATTTATTATAAAAGTATATTTATATTGATTGTAATTGCCATTTCCTTGCCATATCCAAATCTTGGCTTTTCAAAAACCAAGCGGATCTGTATCTGAATCCGTATTCATATCTGAATTCAAATCCGAATCCGAATCCTGGTAACTTAGCCCTTGGGGACTGGAAACACTTAATAGGGTTGTTTACCTAATCACCCTTAACATAAGTGAGGTAACTTGTTTATTGGTGTTGATCTAGTTAGACATTTGAAGGTGAGTTTTATGTGAAGTATTTTCTTGCTACTAGCATTAAATGTGGTTCATTATGATGCTTTAATGGTTTCATGTCCCTAATGAAATTGACCTTGATCTTGAGAGGTTTTGTTCATGTGGTATCACTCATGCAATAGAGATCCCCTGAGGGATAACTTGACTCATTAGCACCTTTCATGTGGTTCTTTGTCCCGTTTTCAAAGTAGTCATGATTTTGTGCCCCCAATGCTTCCCGTCTAGAGATGAGCATTAGGCCTTGAGCAACTTCCACATGCTTATATGCCTCATGATGTTCCTCTAGATGCTGAAACACTTACACCATCGGTGACTTGAACAATGACGATGAGCAAATTTAATAAAAGACTGGAAAATTTTGAGAAGAGTTTCAACCAGAGTGATGAGAAAGTTACAAAGCTACAAGAGAAAATAGAGAGTCTAGATAATTAACTCATGCAAAATTATAGTGCCATTTAGAAAGACCAAGCAGACTTACAAAATTTGGTTGATCGTAATCACAATCAAGTGATGAGTATGTTGGGCCATATCTTTCAATCAAAGAATAACACAACTGCTCAACAACAATATTCTTCAAATATGTCAAATTTGTCAAGCTGACATCGCATTCCCGAATCTCTGCATTCGTCTACGATACTCGATCCAGATGGTAATGATTCGAAAAGCTCGAATTGACGAAATTTGATGGTAATGAGAAAAACGGTGTAGGATGGTTGAATAAGGCAAAGGAGTATTTTAACCTCGTACAGAAATTACCTGCATACAGATTCTAAAAACAGATAATAAACAATGGCGAGAGCATAAAACATAAAACAGATATACACAGAGTTTTTCCCCTGGATCCCAAAACCGGGACTACCAGATTGATTTTTCATTATATTCCTTTCAATGTTACAATACATATATATACATGGCGAAGCATCCATAAACCCCAATCCATTAACTTTGGATTAGAACATAGCCATAGTTCCCTTGATCGGATCTACAAAATACCATGGATAGAAAGACATCATGCCCAAAACCATGCACGAAATCCATGTGCAAAACCATAGGTAGGTTTGCCCACCTAATATAGGGTCCAAAATTTTTTCTTGGGGCGTTGCCTCGGACCCCGTGCAGGCGGGATACCGTCTTCTTGCATACCCCCCGACAAGGGGGGAAGCCACCTTCTGTGAACCCCATGCTACACCCGGCGCACCGTACAAGGGGAGCTTCCCCCCCCACCTATGATGCCCCCTGCGTGGGGTAGTCGTGGAAAGAATATAACGCAAACCCAACGACAATGATGATAAAAAAAATCATGCATGCATCCATGCAACTTAAGGGCGATGTATATAATTGGTGCATGTGGTGGAAGAAGTCAGCATATGCAAGCAATTGGAGTAAGTTCAAAGACAATTTCTTTAAATGGTTCTAGGGAATTAAAAAAGAAGAGTTCTTCACAGAACTCACCAGAGTACAACTAAAGGGAAATGTGGACGAGTATATTAGAGAATGGGAAACATGAGCTACATAAGTCCTTGAGTTATCAAAAAAATGCCTTATTCAATCATACATCACTGGACTTAAACCATATGTCCGGGATGAAGTTAAGCTTCATGATGTTACATCTATGGAAGAAGCGATACAAAAAACAAAAGCTGCAGATTTTTTTTTTGAAAGAATACCATTGCCGAAAGTTGAAAAAGTATATTCAAGACGAAGGATTCCCGAAACTTCTGACATGGAGAATACAAAGTATGTTCCATCTCATCTACGAGGAGGAAAATCTAATCTGGAGATGCAAAGAATAAAAGAAGGTAAGTGCAAATGTTGTGGCAAAAAATGGATACTCAAATATTGAAGAATCAAACATAGAAGAAGTTGAATATTCTCAACAATTTTACCTAGACTCAAACAACAAAAATGTTCCACAAGTATCTTTATCAGCCATGACAGGAATTGCCCCAACCCCAGACCTTAAAGTTAAAAGGGCATATCAGAAAGAACACTGTAATTGTTTTAATTGATACAGGAAGCACTCACAATTTTTTGGATTCATTTCTTGAAAAAAGGCTCAACATTTTCACATACCCAATGCCTAATATGAAAGTGATGGTAGCAGATGGAAATAAAATCAAAGTAGGAAAATGCCATAAGGTTAAATTGCAGATCCAGGATTACAATTTAGAATCCCCATTTTACACCGTACCTCTTGGAGGAGTGGATGTGGTCCTAAGTGTCCAGTGGCTACAAACCTTAAACACTAACTCTGCCAACCATCAAAAACAATTTATAAAGTTTAGATGGGAAGGACAGATATACAAGTTATATGGTTTTCAACCACCTCAAAATCAAATTCTATCATCCCATCAGATGGTGAAGTTGATCCGAAAAGGAGCACCAACATATATAGTGCAATGTCATCGGATGGAAATGTTGGCTTTGAAATTGATTAACGAAGTACTGCTAGAGGATCAGGAGTTAATTCAAAAACACAAGAAGGTATTCCAAAATCTTCCCCTGCAGATGCCTCTTGAAAGAACATATGGCAAATTGCACCAATACTACTGTATTTATTCCAATCTTAGACAACAATGATGTTAAATGCACAATAGTGTAGGAAAACAATAGATTTCATCATCACACCAATAGCTCACAACAACCACAAATTCACATTCTTACTTTTACTATTTGTGCACCAACAGTTCTGGTTGTACAACATTTATCAAT
>Ga0068619_100030_pt1 | contig 11167 bp, 11 predicted proteins | sample InSIn3SAF170_2_FD_77424 | JGI IMG/M metagenome (GOLD analysis project Ga0068619, IMG submission 77424) | Clean room microbial communities from NASA Spacecraft Assembly Facility at Jet Propulsion Laboratory, Pasadena, California, USA -... ... | reverse complement strand
TTTGTCCTGAACGACTCTTCGAAATTCAACGGCATTAACTGACGTGTATCCATAGTACCGACTCTGAAGCCATTGCTCACCTGTTTCGTGCCTGGAGTCATGGATGGAAGCCCATTCAGCATCTCTCTGCATTCGTGGACTCGGCCGATTCATATCGGGTCACTGGCCATGTCAGGTCTGGGTGACCGCGCCATGTGGCAGATCAAGGTCACGGTGGACGGTGACACTGTTGCGTAAGTATGATCCTCTTCATATTGAGATAGTCGACGGACTGACTGACATGCACAGGACGCAGCTCTACCCACATGCCTGCTCATGGCCGCAATCCATCTGTAAGTTCTGGGTCTAGTCTGCACCCATGAGTACAAGACATGCTGAAAGATGACAGCAACCGGTACAACCACTGATCGCAACGGCCACACCTTCTCTCACGAACTGGCCTGGCCTACTTGGCGCAAATCTGCAATCTCTCAGCGTGACTGGGACGCTTCTGACTCTGCCGGCCGTATCAAGGTGGAGCTGGCTGCCGGGTTCAAAGAACGGCTGGATGGCAAGATGGTGTTCACCACGTTGTCCACCATCGTGTGCTTTGCCTTCTTCCCGGCACCGATCGGTAAGTCTCTTGCCATTGTGCCTCAGCTATGAAGTCGTGCTCCGATCCGTTTGCATGCTTGTCGAGATCAGATCCACCTCTTCGTCCCACTGCGTTTCAGACCCTCCTATCATGCTACCGAAATGAAGTCTGACGATGACTCGCACAGCCCATCTAGAGCGCGTTGGTATTGCCTGGCCGAACCAAAGGATGTTCGAGAGACCGCTTCACTCGAATGCCAATCTCATCGGAAGTGATCCAGGTAATGGTCAAGGACTTGCCAACATTGCCCACAGACGCACGAACAGCAACAGCAGCGCTCCTGCATCTTCTCCCATGGGTGGCATACCCATGCCGCCACCTCCGACGCCGGTTGTTGGCCACTATGACTACTACCAAACACTGCAAGCAGGCAATCTGCAAGGCTTCCACGACTCAGCTATCAGTAATCCAACGCTCTCCGATACCATCACTGGTCACGAGCTGCAACATGCGTTCGGATCTATGGCACTTCCCTCTTACCACGAGCCTTATTGCGGACAGAGGACTCAGCTTGAGATTCGTCTGCCCAGTGATCAACTCCAGAAGCTGATCCATGCCATGAGTCCGTCGAAGCAGACTGAGACGCATCTGACGGGCTCTGCTCAGATGCCGCCACCTCCGCTGCCGCTTCATGCGCTGGTTGCCAAAGCCAACGAAACTGACCAGAATGCACACGACGGCTTCAAGATCGGCGAACCAGCCATCGATGCCCAAAACCACATCGGTGCGTACAGTGCCTCTCGTGGATCTTCTGATGTCAGCATGCACACTGGCTGCGCCTATTTCCCGAGCTGCACTTCAGAGGATGATTCTAGTCTGGTCGTCCACGGTAACCCTGCTTGTCCTTCGGCGAACGTCAAAGGCAGGAAAGAAGGGTCTTCGCCTGTGAAGCGTATGTCGTTCAGCCATGCTTTCCCATCTACGGTGTCGTGACTGACTTGATGACCAGCTCGAGACTTCCTCTCTACCATCCTCGGGTCGCACGACAACGAGACAGTGTCGCCGGTCACGGATGACACAAAGTCATCCATTTCTTCCGATAGTCCTGGTGAGACCCCAGGACGCAAGCGCACGCGTTCAGCTCTGAAGGCACTGAACATCAACGACGGGTCCCCAGAGAAGAAGGAAGCTAGTGCCCGCAAACCGTCGCGCAAGGTGAGCAGAGCTTCTTCTGGGGGTTCCAAGATAGCAAAGGACGCTGTCGGCCGCACTCTTGTCAAGGCTGGAATGGAGGATGACGAAGACAAGGAGAACCAAATGATCATGGACGTTTGAGGTTAAGGATGTCTTTGGCAAGACTGCCAGGAAGCATCGAACGTCTCTTGCTTGCTCGAACGTTTTCGCTACAAGCCTACGACACGCTCTAGCGGTACGGCGTCGATGGCTGACTACGATGGCTTTAAGATACCCTTATCCAATTCAAACCTTGCTTTTATCATGGTCTCTCATCTCACGACCGCAATCTCATAAACTGATTGCCAAACGAACCTGACTGCTCGCGTTGTGGATAACGTGGTGTCTCGATTGCCTCTTAGGTGAGCACGACCACCATCGCATCTGCTGAGGTGGGTTTCGGCTAGGAACCAGTGTGTACACCAACACCCGAATTGAGTTCATCCGGATTCCCTGAACACATCTGATGACCAGGTGAACTATATCACACCCGGACCTTGTTCTGGAACGCTTCGTGGCAGAGTACTGTGGATGACCAACGCTGACGAAGTGCCCTGCGTAGTGCGCACTAGTGGAAGCACACAACGTGACGCACTGACACGTACCGGAAGTGACAGGCAGGTCTTGCGTGGTGTTCGAGCATCTCCTCCATGCGTACCGACACACGAACGCCTCAAACCTCCTTGGTCGCCTTGAATCCAATGTTCCCTTCCTCTTTCAAACCCCACTTGTTCAAGTCCTGGACGTCAAGCAAGCGCCGTATCAAACTCACCTCGCAGCTCTTGCGCCCATTCTTCACGGCCTTGAGCCCGTCGTCGTTGTAGTCAAAGTACAGCGCCCAGCCTTTGCCGCCGGGCTCTTCGATGGCCACAAAACCTTCCCAGTCCTCGAGCGTGATGGCGCTGTCCTCAGGCTCTTCCGTCGTCCAGTCGAAACTGCCGACGTGGTGCGCTATGCTGCCTGTGCGGCTCGAGTACTTCACTTCTAATGTGTCTTTGTCGACGTAAATCCAGTTCAGCACAGGCGGGTCGCGCGTAATGGTGCTGACCAGCCCTCTGGTGTACGCTCGGTCGCTGTCCGGGTACGCGACAAAGAAGCCTGTGAAAGGGTGCTTGGATTCGTCTGCAGGCTGGCCGGTCTCGTGGTCTTGCGGGTCGAGCCAGAGCTTGTCGTCGCGCAGGGTGACGATGCGGTTGGCGAGTTTGGCCGCGGGCGACTTTGAGCGCGAGGTGCGGGCGTCGAGGTGCACGTCGAGGTGGAACTTCATCATGCGCGTTTGGTTGCTGCTGTCTGCGTTTTGGCGGCGCTGCTCGGCTACTCCTTGGCCTACGCCTGTTACGGTGCCGATGGCGGTGGTGGAGACGACGGGCAGGGCGATGCCGATGCCCATGAGGAGGTCCATGGTTGCGGTATTGTTTGTTTAATCGGAGTGGAATGGAGGAGGAGGTTCCGTGAGGATAAGGAGGAGTTTATGGTGCGTGTACCTACATGTATGCTATGCTATGTACACTTTTGGTGGACTACTTTCAAGGCAGCGGGGTCTGAAAGGTGGGATTGGGTTTGTGGAACGTCATATGCCATTGTGCTTGCAAGTGAGACTGGGTTGGCCTGGATGGGTTGTTTCTGGGTACGCGTTTGCAGTGGGCAGTAGGAGTAGATTCAGCACCAGTGCCGCAGTGGCTGATATCATGAGGCGCACCACGATGGTGAGTTGGTGTGGCGGAGACGATGAGATGAGACGGTGATGGGCTCATCATGCATCTGCTGCCATACACCGAAGTCCGACCTGCAAATAGCCCTGCCCTGACCGACACCCCGCCACGTTTATAACTGTACATACGTCATAGTGTATACAGATTAATGATGTACCGCTCATCGCTCTCCCCCTCCCCTCGCGCGCATCTTGTCTCAAACCCGCGACCAAGGGACTGCCGCTTGCGCAGGAACAAGCACAATCCGAGAAAGTCACTCACCCTGAATTCACCTCGAAACTCAGACAGAGCCCCAGACCAACCGTGCATCTCACATATCGAAACATCAACCTGCTACTAATAATCAATCCACTCCGACGCGCACTCGTCGCCGCGCTCGCGTTCGGCGTCGTGAAGCAGCGAAGACGCAGCCAACGGTCCGGCCCCGCTCACATCCAATGCACATGTCCGACGCAGGACACCCCTCCAAGCACCAATTATCATCCTGCGCAATGCGGACAATGCCCATGTGGGGAGTATCATAGCTGAGAAGTCAATATTATATCAAGTAGCTAGGTGCCGTGACCGCTTCTTTGCTTTACTTTGCTGTCCTCAATTGTTTCTCATACACTTTAGCTAGCACTCCTCTTATTGCTATACAATCTACCGCTCTCACATCAACCAGAAAAGAGAAGACAGACATAATGGCGGAACAATCTCAGCTCGAGCCCGTGAAGCTCATTTCACTCGAGGGTACGTTCGTGCTTACATCTGGAGGCGGATGGATGGCTTTGGTTTGGCGGACATTCTCGAAACATGACCACAAGATGATAACATCAAAGGCGTTCCGCTTCGATGTTCTTCTTGAGTGGAATCAGTTCTAGTTGCTTGGACGAGTGCCTCGAAGCAATCGTCACGGCGTGAACTACTGCTTTGCACAGCCTCGCAACCGCCGCAGCCGCCCATCCATTCATCCACCGAGCACTGAACACCTGCTTCTAAACGCAAACGCTAACCTGCCATTCCAGAGATGCAAGGTTGCATGGCCGCAGTCTACGAGTGGGCCTGCTCCTACGACACCAAAGACTGGACTCGCCTCTCCAAGTGCATCGCACCCACCCTCCGCATCGACTACCGCTCTTTCCTCAACAAGCTCTGGGAAGCCATGCCCGCCGACGAGTTCGTCAAAATGGCCTCCGACCCCAAAGTCCTCGGCGACCCGACCCTCATGACCCAGCACTTCATCGGCGGCACCAAGTGGGAGAAGGTCTCCGACGACGAGATCACCGGCTACCACCAGCTGCGTGTGCCCCACCAGAAGTACAGCGACGAGACCCGCAAGCACGTCGCCGTCAAGGGCCACGCGCACAGCTACAACATCCACTGGTACAAGAAGGTCAACGGCGTGTGGAAGTTCGCCGGCTTGAACCCTGATATCAGGTGGGCGGAGTACGACTTCGACAAGGTCTTCGCTGAGGGCAGGGACGAGCTCGGCGAGGCCAAGCAGGCTGCTGGTATCCCGGCTGAGGTTTAGATTGTGTCGTTGCCGTAGCTTTCAGCGTTTGATGGGGTTCCGAAGATCGGACATCCCCAGATATATATCACATGATGAGAAATGAATGAATCACAGCCATCTTGACCATTGATTATTCATAGCTCTTCTTCGCGTTCTTGGTGTCCCGAGACGCTGACTAGAGTGATGTCGTTCCAATCGCTTGAGCCTTTACCCGTGGCTGCTTCGAAGGCTTGTTGTTTCCATGCTTCTGAGTATTCGTACGAAGACAGTGATGAGGAATCGACGTTCAATGCCGGTGACGGTACTTGCAGACCGGCGAGTGAACGAGCAGAGCCAGAGACATCAATGGCATCATGCTCTGCTTGGACAGGAGGTAGTGCACGTTCGCTTCTCGCCTGCTCGTCGGACCGACGCCGCTTTCTTGGAATTTGATCTTTGGTTGAGTCCACAGGAGCCGCATGCAGTCCATCACAACCGTGTGGCAGCTCTGCGCGGTCCCGTGAACGCGTTTGTGACGTTGTCGCACTGGGCGCAACACGCAACGGTCCATCTGACGCAGACGAGCATCCTCCTCGCTCAGGGATCGCGGCTTTTCCCGCAGACTGTTCTAATTTCTCCTCTGGGGTGCCATAAGCTGACAGTGACACAACTCCTGCATCACCACTCGTTGCCCGAAACATCACCTGATCGTGCGTAAACTTGCATGGGGTATCGTAGAGGTGGCCAAAGAGGAAGCTCATCGACTGGGCCGCGGACCAATTGACTTTGTCCACAGTGCAGGGCCAGATGTCTCTGGGCTTGAAGGCTTCGATGAGATGGCAGAGTTCTGTATATGAAGAGTGGCGGGAGTAGGGAAAGGTCTGTGTGAGTTGTCAGAGGTTGTCTTCAAAGTGTGTTAACAAAGAGGTACTCACTATACGCCTTGGGAGGTTTGAGCTGTTGGTTTTCGAGTCCATTTCTTGCCTCGCCGTTATCGCCAATACATCTCCAGCGTTCTTTTCTCCCTCTTTCGCAGCAAGAGAGACTAATGCTGGTATCAGACTCTCGAGTGGCATTTCTTCGAAGTCAGTAATGTTGTCCTGGTCACCGTCAACCTTTTCGGGATGTAATGCGGCAAAGTCAAGAGCTATCGCCCGGACAGGATCTCGCATGATTGACGCAAGCATCTCCATGACGCTACTCAGCAGCTTTGGCTGGTCCTGCATCTTCGTGGCACAGAGCGACATCAACATTCCCAAGGCGCCGGTGTCGCCGACTTCCAGCTCGTGTTGCTGGTCGAGATCCCCTTTGCCGCCGCCGGCTCCCAGCTCTGCCATCTCGACACCTTCATGTCGACTTATGATCGGGGTGATGCGTACGAAGGCTGTCTCGACGTCAGTGTGTCCTCAGGAAGCCTTTGATACCAGACTTGCTTACCTTTCTTGAATACTTCGCAGCCTGTACCCTGCTCGCATGAATGTAGCCTCGTTTGACGGCGAGTGAGACATCCTTCCTGCGTGTGGTTTCCACAATTGTACCCAAAGAACCGCGCCGCTTCTTCGGCCTTGATACCTTCACCCGTCGCAAGCGCTCGGTAAAGCTTGTAGCGATAATCGTCTACGTGTACCTGACAGTTCAGAAAGCTGCACAGCGCCATCCAGATATCCTCGTAGCCGAAGGTCCACGTGTCGAAGTAGAAGACGGTGTCTTCGGGGTAGCGCGAGATTTTCTGCAGTAGTTCAAGCGTACCCTCTGCTTTGGTTGGAAAGTGCTTATAAGGATTCTGTTTGTTCGCAAATGTGGTGTCGAGATAGACGCAGTCGAGCTGCTTCAGTGGCGCCTTGTCTCCATGTGATACGTATGCGAGCATGAGTGGATGACGAGCGAGGTTGTTCACCCACCAGAGTTCCGAACGAATGTCACCAGTGTACAGCACAGCCTTACCATCGCCTTCTATCAGAAACATGACTGCGCCAACGCAATGGTTCGCGTTGAGCAAGGTAACGCGTATGGACCTCCCAGGTGCCATGTCGATAACCGTGGGAGTCTCGAGCGGAATGGTCTTCAGCAGTTTCTTGAGATGCTTGTAGGTCTGTTTGCGAGCTTCCAGAATCCCTTTCGCGAAGTTCATGCGATGTGGATATTTCTCCAGACGCAGCAGGATCTCTTTTGTTGCTGGCGAGCAGTAGATGAATGGAGATTTGCAGGACTCCAGGCCTTCGAGGTGATCGGAATGGACATGGCTGAGAAAGTAAGCCAGCGGCGGCCTCGATGTTGTTTCGCTAGAGGATCGGAAGTGGTCGATGCTTATGTCAGGAAACTCTTTCACTTTGCCGTTGAAGGTCGACATGCTGCCTTGCGGTGAGCGCGTTCGGGTAGCATTTGTGGCTGGTCGTGGTACTCTTTTGCAACGAGCAGCAGGGGCGAAGGTGGAGTGAAAGAGGCGATAGCGTGTTTGATATGAGCTTAGCGCGTCACGTGTCTTCCGATTTCACTTTGTATCGGTAGTCGTATCTCGAATCTTGCCCTATCAGTCGTGCGCTTGGTGATGGAGAACGATACTTGCTGAAGTGACGAGTAGGCTGAGATTACGGCACACGGTCTCACAGGACTTGTGTTCCGGGAAGACACGCTTGCAGACTTATTGGCTACTCGAACACGAGGCTCCAAGACGGCCTACACGTCAAATGGTGTCATACCGACCGTGGTAGAGCGATATAGTCGATGTTGATGCTCGCAAGTGCTTTCGTGTTTCCGAGAACAGGAATGTATTTTACCCCAACCCAACCCTAATACTTCGGCGTTTGACCGTTGAGATGACTTTTAGTACAAATGTTTGTGTTTAGCTTAGATTCGGATGCTGAGATTCAATGTTGACAGAGACAGACATAGACAATGTTATGACATACCATCAATTCAATTACTAGCGGGTGGATACCTTTGAATATAGCAGTCCGAAGGACGGTTATCCGACAGATGGACGGATCGCTTACTGAACAACGGGCACGCATCTTAGTCGACAATCTTTCCTATGGTGATAGTGATGCTAGCGACAATCCACAATCCAAACCGACCATACACTCTCGTCAAGATATGACTCTTCCTTCGAACACGCACTGCAGTTGTCGTCCGGTCGAAATCCGCATCGAACTACCGACAAAATTGCTCGGCATATCTTTCGAGGTCGTCGGGTCAGCTACAACCGACTCCAATGTGGCAATGTGGAGTGCCGCCGGTTGTCGGTCTTTGACTGACGTGCGAAGGTGACGAAAGGTAACGCAATCGCACCCTACTACATGTTATGTTGATAGCTTCTCACGTCTTGCTTGCTGTGTCTTCGCATCTCAACTTCGATTCTGCTGTTGGATAACATACTTCTGCCAATCGTAAATCATTACCACTACAACCATGTCAGCAGCATCTCCCCCACCCGCAGGCATCTACGTCCCGGTTCCTACCTTCTTCGCGAAAGAAGGCGCTGCCTCGTACGACCCTGTGTCACCTCCGCTCGATCTCGAAACGCAGTCAAAGCACTCTCTCTTCCTCGTTAAGGGCGGTGTCAAGGGTCTCGTTATCCTCGGTACTACCGGCGAAGCTATCCACATCACAACCAAAGAACGCAATGAATTGATCAAGAGCCAGAGAAAGACTTTGGACGAGGCAGGATACAAGGACCGACCCATAATCGCCGGTACTGCCACTCAGAATATCGAGGAAACTATTCAGCAGATCAAGGAGGCCAAAGAGGCAGGTGCCGAATCGGTCCTGGTCCTAAGTCCCGGCTACTTCGCTACGGCCGTCAATCAGACCGGCATTCAAAAGTGGTTCGAAGCAGTGGCTGACAAGGCCGAGCTGCCTATACTGATCTACCACTACCCTGGCGTCACCAACAACCTGCACATTGCGCCCTCGACTTTTGAGAAGCTCGCCGCACACCCGAACATTGTCGGCACAAAGCTGTCACATGGCATAATTGACGACCAGACTTTGATCGCGGCTTCACCGAACATCGACCATGAACACTTCTCTGTGTTCACCGGACTTGGTCAGAACTTGCTTCCCGTCCTCGCCATTGGAGGCGTTGGTACGTATCTTTCACCTACATGCACCACTTGGCGTTGGACTGAACACTGACATTAATCACAGCTGCTATTGACGGTCTAGCGGGTGTCTTCCCTCGCATAGTCGTTCGCCTGTTCAACCTGTTCAACGAGACCATTGCCAGCGGCATCACAAAAGAGAACATCAAGGAGCTCCGTGACTTGCAATTCAAGATCTGTGAGGGCGAGAAGTTGGTGGCTCGGTGGGGCGTGGTTGGCTTGAAGGAGGCTCTTGCACGCGTGTGGAACTTCGGTGGCGCAAAGGGTGCACGTCTTCCTATCGCTGATGGCTTTGAGGATGACAAGGAATGGAGCAAGTGGGAGAAGCTGTACCAGAGCCTCAAGGAGTTGGAGGAGAGTCTTTAGTCTGAGCATTATGTCACGAATGTGAATGTCCCTGATTTCTTCATGCGTTTGGCTGCGACTGTTTGTATGTTGCGCTCGTCGCAGCACGCAATGATATATGCAGTTGACAAGCTAGCATTCCAACCCTAAGTGCCCTATCAACGTGCCAGTGCCGAGGCTCGACAGCACAATTCGAGCACGACATGATATTCAACTGCTCGCGCTCGCTTTCATAAAGGTGCGAAGAGGGCCGAGCCGGAAGTCTGTGTGCACCGTTGCCTCGAGGTCACATCCTCACACCACGATGATGTCTTTGTTTGGATTCAGTCAGACGATGTCTGGACCATCCTCCGAATAGCCATATCAGCTGCCATGAATATTTCGTCGGAGGCGGACAGACGCCGTGGAAGGTGTTGGCGGATTTAAGTATATCAGTGGTCATTATAGCAGCGCCGCGTTCTAGGCCGATTCTTGGAAGGACACGTTGGGCATGGGCTACGAGGCTACACGTGTAGAAGGAATCCCGTAATTTGTACAGGGCACCTCGATGGAGTGCATTAACTTTCGAGGAAGGTTATGACTCGCATGAGCAGATGGCTGGCGGGTATAAGCTCGTGCAACGTTGAAAGCCTATCATACCCGCAGAGACCCTGAGATATATCGATGGGAGGGTATAAGAGGATGTGGAAATCGCCGTTGTGACTCCACAGCAACAGCTCAACTGTTGTGCTGACACGGCTGACAAGCGAACAACATCCGTGGGGCTGGAGGACGATCGAAGATAACGTCGCCGGAACCAGGACACCTGGCCACAGTCAGAATTCGAGCGACTTGCCAGATGCAGCTGACCCCATCCTCGTGAGGCTGTTAGCTGAAGTTTGTCGTCGTTCTAAGGCAGCGAACGGATACACAGTCCCGTAGTGTACGAGCTAGACTAGCCACCAGTCTTCACCTGTGGAGTCGGCGAGTCCAGCGAAGGAAGGGCCAAGCCGGCTGAGTCGTGTATGGAGCTCTGCGCTGTCCAGAAGAGTAAGGAAAGTTTCTTTGTGGATTCAAGAAACCAACGCAGCTCGCGCAGTTATTCCAGACAGATAGGCCGACCCAATGCAACGGTAATCTATGTCTCAATAGTTGTCGTGGCCATCTCCGAGCAAAGGTTTAGCCGGCGTAGCCTAAAACGTGGCAACGACCAGAGATCATACATGGGTCCAGCGTCTCAATCAACGTGACACAATGGCCATGCTTGCAATACACTATCGCTCCGTCGTCCGACCGGAAGGACTTCTCGATTTGCTGACTGACTGCAAGTGTCGACAAAATTTTCACATGGTGTGCCACTGCCCCGGGTTGCATGGGTGTGTGGTTGTGGTGACGCGCATGCGAGCAGGGAGCACTGTTGAGTACTGAAGCTCGCAAGGATCTCCGTTGATAATTAAGCCCAAGCGGATGCTTGCGCTGTAGTGAACCATTACTATTTGTCTCACAGGGATCAAGGGTCCGTGAGGCAGATCACATTTATGTCTGTCATCTTCATCGACACGCACGCCTCGGCCCGTGGACATCGCCGGGCTGCGATCAGACGACTGGTCACGGCCTCACGGCTTTGTATGTATTGCAAGCATGGCCATTGTGTCACGTTGATTGAGACGCTGGACCCATGTATGATCTCTGGTCGTTGCCACGTTTTAGGCTACGCCGGCTAAACCTTTGCTCGGAGATGGCCACGACA
>Ga0068619_100028_pt1 | contig 11272 bp, 15 predicted proteins | sample InSIn3SAF170_2_FD_77424 | JGI IMG/M metagenome (GOLD analysis project Ga0068619, IMG submission 77424) | Clean room microbial communities from NASA Spacecraft Assembly Facility at Jet Propulsion Laboratory, Pasadena, California, USA -... ... | reverse complement strand
TCTTGCCCTTGGCAGCATTACTGACAATGTGACTGAAGTTCCGCCAAGCTGGCATGTCATGTTCTTTGAGCTTGGCCTCGACGACTCGCACATCCTCCTTACGATATGGACGCACAGCGAAGGCGCCGTAGGGACATCTTCGGGAAAAGGAGGGAGGTTGGAGAACCTTTGAGCTGGCGCAGACGTTGCTTCGACTTCAGTCGCCGTCTGTGTGGCCATGATATCGTCGACAGGGAGAATCTTTGATAACGCCATGAGGCGTGAGCAGCCTTCGTACTTAAAAAACACATTCGCGACCGGACAAACACCGAGGCGCATGACTCCACGCTTGGAGAGTCCATTCAACGTCGACACCTGTCGTGCGGGGAAGAAGTGGACCTTTGAGCGCAAAAAGCATTTGACCAATAATTGGTTGCGTAGATCGGCTTAGGTGGACCTCTTATGATGCAGCGGATCGGAAGCCCAGAGAACAAACGGTTACAAACCCAAGCATGAGATCTACCTACATTATTTCTTCGAAGCATTGTTGTTGTTCATCACCCGAGACTCATTCAGCCTTGGGTTAGGAGTACTGTGGCGGAATCTGCTGTGTTGTATATCGACTGTTTGGCCGAGAGGTGGTCGCCGCAACAGCATCAGAGTACGAGTAACTTAATGCCACATGCAAAGCACACAGCATGTTCATCCATGTGGGGCAGACTGTGTTCGGTGAATCGTGCCAGTGCCTGTAGTCACGTGATTTTAACATTTCTGACACAAAACTTTTCCCGTCACGCTCATAATTTTCTGGTGGTTACTTGGTCTGACATTCAATTCTTTCCATAACAATATTTGATATGATTGCTACTGACTCTATCTTCATCCTATCTGTCAACATCTGCTTCATGATACAACACAATCTATCACAAGCTGCCGGCCATGCTAGCCCCGCCCTCTCTGCGGCCCCCCGCAGCGTCCGCCATCTCGATGCCTAACCTACCTATCAAGACCAAAAGACCAGCACAACTACCACGGCGATCGACGCTGAAGCGCTCCATCGATGAGACCAATCCCATGGACATTCCATCAAGTCCGTCCAAAAGGTCTCGTGTCACATTCGACTCGGATGTCGAGATTGTGTCTGACGACGACGAGGACCTTGACCCATTGGTCCTGAAGGAGCAAGTGCGCAGGGCTATTCAAAGACACTCTTTTGGGGAGGATGAGAAGTTTGAGTATATCAAGACATTGTTCGCTGCCTCGCCAGTCAAAGAAAATGCACCTAGCACCAAGGTACTGAGATTGCATCTTCAAGCGCTATTGGCGAATGTGAGCAGCTTGAGCGGCTCATGTAGCAGCTTGGTGTATGCTGTGATAAACAGTGAATGGATCGGCCGCGATGAGGCATACTATGCCCTGTTCGTTCGGTTCCTAGGCACGCTAATCGCAGCGCAAGGCGGATATCTTGGTATGGTAATGAACATGCTGGTCGATCTGCTGGGCAAACAGAAGACACGACGAATCCGCGATGCAAGAGTCGTAAGGCAAGCAAGTACACACAAGCGCACCTTACAAGCCATACAGCACATCAACGGTCGTGTTCCTGCTGCGACTGCAACCCTTGCCGGCTGCATTTCAGACAAGCTCACCTTTGACTTTCAAAAAGCGGAAGAGCGCATGATGTTTGTCAGGAACTTCATGCAAATGATAAATTTTGTGCCTGAACTACAAGCGCATATACTCGACAGTGTTATGCGAGAACTTATCAAACTGGACGTCTCTGTCCAGGCCGATCTCGATGAAGCGGAAGACGAGGCGGAAGACGACATCATGCAACACATGTCCTCGTCGCAGACATTGCTTCCAACATCACAAACAATGGATGAGCTGAGTGACGAGGATGATATCAGTACGACCGATGAATCGGACCTCGAGGACGAGGACTATGTTGACGAACTTACTGCTCGGAGGCGCAAGCTCAAAGAGGATATCAAACAGGTCGATTTGATTATGGATATCATGTTTGAGTACTATGCCAAACTCACCTCGCCGACGTCCTCTTCACGGATACGAGACAACGCTATCGAGCAGCTTATCAGCCAATTCAATCGCCAGATCCTACCAACCTACCGATCTCGACACCCACAGTTCCTCATTTTTCACTTTGCACAGCAAAATCCGGTCACTGTCGACCTATTCGTTACGTCTTGCGTGTCAGTGCTGCTAGACAAAAGACAACCACAGATCAAGCGCCATGCTGCGGCTGCATACTTGGCTGGCTTTGTGGGACGGGGTCAGCATATATCACCAACGGTCATTCAGGATTGCACCGCTCTCCTTTGCGACCAGCTGAACATTGCTAGAAAGACTTACGATTGCCCCGAGAAGCATCCAGGCCCCGACTTGCGACGTTTCGGTGACTTCTACGCTATATTCCAATCAATATTATACATATTCTGTTTCCGCTACAAGGACTTAGGGGCTGCAACTTCGGACCTCGACGAAGACGATGAGGATTCGGACATGGAAGAAGAGCCAACGGAAAGATATCAATTTCCGGAAAACTTGATAGATGCACTCCGAGACGCCATTGAGTCCAAGCTCAATCCTCTCAGAGTCTGTACATTAGGCATCGTGGAACAATTTGCCGATCTAAGTCACGCACTAGACATGTTCTACCTTCATTCGAGGCTCGCGCAGAACAAGCGTGTTCGAGTTGCCGCTCCATGGCGAGGCATTTCGGACGTCAACATCAACCAGCCAGACAGGGACCTCAGCTGGGTGGGAGACAACGGAAGACTTGAAGGCCACTTTCCCTTTGATCCATATGTCTTACCAATCAGCAAACACTGGATCGAAGGGTACTATGTTCGGTGGCAAGGTCTTCCTGGAGAGCAGTCTGAAGACAGTGATTCCGATGATGGTGGCGTCGATGTTGACGACGATGACGAAGAGGACATGATGATACGAAGTGGTACTCTGAGTGTAGATGACGGAGAAGAATGATTGGGTGTTATATAATGTGAAGCGGACTTGCATGTGTGAGATTTCAGAGTATTTTGTTGCGTTCAAGCGAGCTGAAAATATCATGGGTTTGCACCGGCGAAACATATAGAACATGCCTAGTGATCGTCTCTTTTAATAAATGATATCGAAGAGACTGCGTCTTCTTACAAACACTTCTCTTTGTGGTTTTTTGCATGGACTTTCCAAGACATATTTTGTAGTTTTACTTCAAGCAATTCATGAGACAACAATGTAAGGTGGTTGAACCCGCGGGATCGTCATTCAGCCTTGTTTTGTGCACGGACCATCGAGTAAGCATAGTGGGAAACTCTAAAAGTTCCCAAATCCCGTCGATCTCGGAGCAATTCAAAGCCATTCTTCTGCACCAGCCGAACAAATTCCTTTGCGCAAACCCTCGTAGCTTGCTTGCTTCCTTCCGTCAGAAACAGGATATCAAAAACCGACTCATACTCATCCAGAATGCGCGCCAAACGCTCAAAAAAGTACCGCAAGACGATGCAGGCATACCAGCTCGCCTTTGGTTTCCGCGAACCTTACCAGGTCCTCCTCGACTCAAATTTCATTCGCACGTGCCATTCTTTCCATATGCCGCTTCAGAAGTATCTCGACAATACTTTGCATGGCCAAAGCAACCTATTTGTCACGAAGTGCAGCCTGGCGAAGATCATGGCAGACCACGAAAAAGCCGGCAGACATCCGCGATCTAGACCCGAGTTCCTTCCACCACCGACTGAACTGCCTCTAAGGCATTGTAAGCACAAAGATAATGAGGGACAAGATTCGGGTGTTGTGTCCGAGTCGAGGTGCTTGCTGGATCTATTGGCCGGTCAGCCGCATGGAAATGAGTTGGCGAAAAACAAGCAGCATTTCATTCTAGCAACTGCGGATGCAGTGGAAGAGGAGCATAGGAGAAGAGGATATGTGGATTTGAGAGAGAGGGCGAGGATGGTTCCCGGGGTGCCAATTGTGTACGTGAAGAGAAGTGTAATGATTCTGGAAGAAATGAGTGGCACAAGCGAGGGTGTGCGGAGGAGGGACGAGAAAGAGAAGCTCAAGGACGGACTGGCAGGATCGAGGAAAAGGAAGAGAGGCGAAGATGGAGTAGGCGAGGAGGAAGACACGGATTTGTCGCAGTTTGACCACGATACTGGGCTGGCGAGAAGAGGCATGCAGAAGGTCAAAGGCCCGAACCCATTAAGCGTCAGGAAGAAGAAGGTCAAGCCATCCCAAAATGAAAAAGAGCCAAAGGACAACGTGCAAAAGGATCAAGGGTCTTGGAAGCCTACTCGTCGTGGAAAAAGACGTACGAAAAGGAAGACTGCAGTTGAGCATGAGGGTACAAACGTGCCAGACATTGGTGATGGGCCGGTCAAAGCCCGCGCGGCTCATGCAAATTCGCAAGAAGTTGTTGCATGATGAGAAGATGTATCCAGGAAGACTGGCGTTCATGAAAGGCACGATTTATGATACCCAATATGCAGGCTTTCACGAATAAGATTGACTTTTCCTACACCGGTCTATCTCAGATAAGCCCTTCCATACACAAACAAGCCAGTGGCTGCAAGTACACTGAGACCCATTGGTAGAGGCTTGCCAGTCTTTATGGCTCGTGGGATGCTACTACCAGCGAGGAGGAGAGAAGCGAGAAGCGTGAGCTCAACGCCGTAGGACTGTCTGTTCTGGATACGGTAGCCACCGAGACCATACTGGTCATGTCAATCAGCTATGTTCGTTCTTCTCAGGACAATCCTACCAATGCGCCAACAGTCAAGCCGGCGGCAATGCTGGGTACGGAGCCAGTGCGGGCATAACCTGTTATGCCGCCGACTGAGGTGAGCGCGGCGAGAATGTATGCTGTATTTTCGGAAGCCTAGCATGAAAATTTAGTGTCGATCCTCTGGCAGCACTGTCTTTGAGTGGCGTACCATGTTACAATCAGTATGAATAGCCCTTACGATATGATGAGTGTTTGAGCAACAACTAGACTGTAGGGGTGCGATGATGCTCTCGGGCCAGAGTCGGTTGACAAATCCCTCCGGACACTTCAGACTTGGCGCTCCTTGTCTCCTAGGTACCTAGGTACATATGACCAACTTTGATAGCATTCCCTTATTAATCTAGTACTACCATTGAGTCAGGCGGCCTCCCCTATCAAATAGCTGTTGCATACGCTTTGGCATCGATTCTTCAGCTGTATGGTGAAGACAGTAATAAGTAATCCAACTCAAAGGTTCGCGAGGTAAGGAAGGAAGCTGCGCGCGCCAAGTCTAAAGTGTCCGGAGGGATTTGACAACCGACTCTGGGCTGTGGTTCGAGCTTGCTTTGCGGGCTTGTTTTGTCCGAGGCCGAAGCCGCAGGGGAAACGCGAGCTTGGCAACACGTTGCTTCAGGAAATTTCACAAGTCAACCGTCAAGTAGATAGGTAGAACAGCCAGACAATGCCTGCGCTCATTTAGAGACCTCCTCCAGACAACCGCATACTTCGCAAACATTCATCATGGCCAAGAAACCCGCTCAACAGCCAATTGCTGCGAAGAACCCCCCAATCCCTCCTCCAGTTGCCGCCTCGAAGCCAGCACCAGTACGGCAAGCAGCACCACCTGTAGCTCCCAACACAGCAACACCGTCAAAGGCCCAGACACAACCTTCGTTGTCGCCACGCTCCTCGCCCCAAGATATCGCTGTACATGTCTGGAACACATACCTCAACGAAACACCTGCTCGCATCCTTCTACTCGATGTCTTCATGGCTTACCTCGTCCTGAACGGTGGTTTACAGTTCGTGTATTGTGTTCTTGCAGGGAACTACGTATGTTTGCCCCCTCGTCTGTACCGCTCCTTTGGCTAATCAGGAAAATAGCCATTCAACGCCTTTCTTTCCGGGTTCTGCTCCGCAGTAGGCCAGTTCGTCCTTACGGCGTCGTTGCGGATGCAGATTACCGAGAGGTCACCTGCCAATACATCGTCTGCCGCAAAGAAGAACTCAGCGAAGACAGTTGACGGTGTGACCGGCGAGGTCGCGGAGGAAGGCAAGAGTGTTAAGATAAGCTCGGAGCGAGCATTTGCGGAGTTTGTGTTTGGCAGCCTGATACTGCATGCCTTTTGCATCAATTTCATTAACTAGAATGACGGGGAAGCGGCTATGATAGAAAGGTTCTGCACCGCAAGCAGGAATAAAGATGGAGCTGCTCCTTGTTGGCTGGCTATGCACACTCTCAAACGAGCGGCTTTAGCTCTATGAGGCTCTACACTAGCACAAATGGATACGTCAAGCACCTGATGGAGGTCAAAGAAGGGTTGGTTACTAAGTGCACCATCGCTTCAGGGAGCTGTGGCATACTCTCTTGACTGAAGGTTGCAGCTAGACCATTTGGGCTCGTTAGAGAGTATACCGCCAACCCACTCCATGCTCGCTCTGGAATGTCAGCATGACAGTTCCTCACACACAACTTATCTTCGTACAAGTCCTTGTCAGTGAGACTGTCGACATGTTGCCTTCACGAACCGTTAGTGATATTGGCCCATTAACCATTATTAACACCGGCCTGCCATAGGACAAGACACCCGGTCAAATGTGTACGTGATACCTACTGCAGTATCTCTGCATCGCAAGTCGGAGGAGGTTCAATGACTGGGTTACGCGACTCATGCGGTCTCTACCTTGAACTTCCAGCCTACGTTGTGCTCGAAGTTGTCAATGTTCCTAATGTTACTGTGATCTGCAAGACACTCATAGCAGGAATCGTGCTCGCACTTAACACTTGACTCATGGCAATCTTGAACCTGGCCCTTAGCTTATGACCGTCTTATATGTCATGTGGTCACAGCCCGTACCTAGGTAATTTTCTCGATTCTTGCTCTGCAGTCAAGACATGTCTTTTCGTTTCTCACCATTTCTGCTTCACTTGCGTCTTCCGGATGCTATCTCTGCTGCTCCATTGAAGCAGACTTCGCAAGTTGACAAATCCAGATCTTTCTCCCCGTCTTCCTTCACTTCGGTACCTGGCGAGTCGGGGGCCCCCGTGTCGTTATGGACCGTCTTTTCTGCGTCCTTACCTAGCCTCAACCTGACCAAGGCTGTTGATACCTTCAAGCGCCGTGCTTTCGTCGTCTTGGTTCTCCCTACCTGGAGTTTCCTTCCCACCGAGTGCCTTGACATCTATCTCAATAAGTCCACTGCGTGGCTGTGTTTTCACCCGTATTGTCCCCCAATATCTGACAATAGCTGACAAGAAAGTTCCTTCTACTGGCTCGAACCCCAGAGCATCGGTTGGGGAAGAAAAAACAACAAAACAGAGAACGGTACAACCGAAGACACTACAGCAACTAGACAAAGGGATGAGAATATATAGGTAGCCGTACAGTAACGAATAGGGGTGTATACACTGACAGTAATTACGTCTCTCCCGGTAGGTATAACGGTGCTTACCAAAACGCTCAGCAGGTCCTTACTTAATTAGGAGGTTACGGCGTCAAGCGACACGAGCGTTAGTAACATTGACAGAAGCCGCGTACCTTTAGGTACATGCCAATCTTCTTGTCTCACACTATAGCTCGGCACATGACGGGTTGTAACAGCATATCGCCGACGAAGCGGCTGAAAGTCCAGTATCTATAAGGCTTGTGGGTTGCTCAAAAACCAGGACCCGGCTTAAAGCTTGCTCTAGTTCTTTGCCTCACGCATACACTATCATCGTCAGCGCGTCGGAAAGCATCATGGCAGCAGTGGCACAGGCTCGTCAGGAGGGTTTTATATGAAGACAAGCACATGCGGCGAATCGTGACCATGGCTTCTTGTCGGATACGCCATGTACAATCCGTGTCGGCCTCCTGGGTCCTATGCATAGCTGTGGCGTGCTCACGTTGACAATCAGTTGGCTGATGGAAAGATCTGGTGGAAGGAACTAAGTACCTAAGCATCAAAAGTTCCGTTTGATATGTGCGGCTATATACATGTCCAACAAGCTCATCATTCGTGATTCCATTACATCGTTCTTTATTCCTCCCAGCTGAACCTTGCTGGAGGAGGGAGCGGTCTTGACGGCCTCAAGGACTGAGGCTGGGTCATCTCAAGAATCCCCTCCTCTCGAAATCTGCTACTACGACTAGGCGACCTAGACGGTATATTGTGCGCTTGAGGCATCAACAAGTCACCGCTGGGCTGGCGTTGGGCGCGTGGCATGGTCGAGCCGTTCGGGGAAACAGGACTTATGTTGCCGTTCGGGTAACTAATTCGTCTTGAATGAATGCCAATACTGGCTCCTACAGGACTGATGCCTTGTTCGTCAGACGAAGCCGTGCCGAAATTTTCACCATAGGGACTGATAATGCTGCGTTGTCCGATATCAACAGCTGAGTATGCCGGTACAGGAGACTCGGAACGTTCGCTTGCAATAACATCGGCGTCTTTCCGTGTCGAGTTCCTTGGTCCGAGCTCCGCTGGTTTACGCGGGTCGTTAATCGCACGATTATTCTCCGAGAAATATGTGGCCGAAACCTCGGCAGCAGGCATTTCGACAGGGATGGTGCTGGAGAGCTCGAAAAGTGTGTTTGACTTGTCTGCAGGCACTTCGATAGGCTGATGTTTATCACCGAGCAGTTCGGAGACTGTCGCACCAGAACCTGGCGAACTGTGAAGCCGTGCAAAGAATCTGGGTCGACCGGACTTCCCCTCTTTCTCTCCTACACCAACATGGATTCCTCGCTTCTTGGAACAGATGTACCACGCTAGAAGCGGCCCTGCAATGGCAAAGGCCACGGCTCCGACCGCAATACCAATCCTTCCACCAGTGGAGAGCGTGGCGGAGGAGCTCGTGGACGGACCAGGCCATGTGCTGTGGTCAGGCCGTGTGATCGCAAGCGGGTTCGGATCTGAAAGAACAGACTCGTCAAATAGCGCTTGAAACACGGAAAACATGTTGCGCTCATAGTCGACTTGTAAATATGCTTCCTGGAGGAAGGCACGGCCTATTCTATATTGACTGCTATCTGCGGCTCGCCGAAGAGGAAAATAATTGACGGACGGCGACGAGAAATTCGCATTAAGGTTAGGGAATGGGTAAGATAGCTGCACTGTAAAATAGTAGATCTGTCAGCGAGCGTTACTACGATGGCGACAAATCACGCAGAAGGAGTGGTGCTTCATCGTGTATGTTACTCACAATCGAAAGCGCTGTATGGCAGCAAGATGTCGGTGTGCGCAGTGGAACCTATTGCCTTTCCAAGGGAGAAAGTGAAAGTCAAGTTCCACGTAGACAGCGATTCAGGTGAGGAGATGGTGTCCTCATATAGGTACAACTCTAAGGTATCGTTGTACGTAAGGTTCAATGCCGTTGCGAATTGATTGCAAACAGACTCCGGAAGCCACAGGAAGGGAGTCGAAGAATCGATTGTGAAAAGTCCAGCTTCTGTGTCATCAAGCAGAGTCAAAGGATTCGAAGTCCAGTTGCTTGGGAACGTAGATGCCTCAACAACCGAGGAGGACACTGTAATGGAGCTCACGGTAACTGCGGGGACATATCCAGAGCTCAGAGAGAATGTCGCATTGTTTGGGATGAAGCGACTAGCATCTACACCACCCAATGTCAATGACGCTGGCACACCATTTAGCCCTGCTTGGGTCAGCAACATCGCGTATAATGGACAAGAGCAGACATACGATAATGAGCACCAGCGGTATAGCCGTAGCTGTGACTCGGTATGTCACCGGTGGTTTGTACAAGGCTCGACAAGTAGGACAAGTGATCGGCTGTCCCGTTGAAACGGCTTTCTTGAACACCGAGCCCAAATTCGCCCAGCCAGAAATCCGTTGTGTTCAGGACCGCAACGATTTGCGACGGTACCGATACTCTGTCATTGAGCACGACGGTGTCGAACCCGTAGTCCGCGACATCTTCGCCATCCATTGTCTGATCCGAACCTAACTCGTACGGTCCGAGGCTCTGGAACGACGTGGAGGCGTTCGTGGTGAACAGCCCTCCACGAAGATTTTGGCATGTGAGAGTGCCATCGCATCCACCCGTCCCCACGGTCCAAGTTTCCTGGGTGACGGTACTTGGAAACACGGAAAGCCATTGTTCTGGAGTTCCTACTCTTATGCTGATAGGTGACCACAGGCCATCATAACCAAGGAAGTTGGAACTCGGAGTTACCGAGATTGGCTGAGGATTGGCAGCACAACTTCCCGAGATGTATAGAAGATCGAGTGTGACAGATACTGCTAACAAAGCCAATGGACGATTACTGGTGGTGCGCGAGGCTCGAAAGCGCATGTCAGAGTGGTTATCGATACATTGAGAGTAACTAGTGTAGTAACTGCTCGGCGACTGGTGGTCGAAGCTGATGAGCGACTCTATCAACTATGGCGGCCTTGCATGAAAAGGGAAAAGATTTTGAGAAGGTAATGCTGGTGATGGAAAGACGACTTGGTTTGACTTGGTACAGTACAGCACAAGGCAGCATGCGCGACCGCGCTGCTCGTTCCCTCTCCTTTTGCTCCCATGGCACTTATTGCGCACTAAAACCGCGCGGGTCAACGCCGTGCCGCCTATTCGCCCCTCATGCTGGCAGCTGGAGGCTGTTAGTGGTGGGTCGAATAACTTTGTATCAGCCACTCCGATCTTTTGATCCAAGCCGCTTGTGTCGCAGCTATGTTGGCGATGTCTGTTCTTCTGCTTCTGCATCTGATAAGCTGCCACGCGGACTCGGAAACGCAGGAATCTTGATGCGGAAACCATGTCTCATGTGGACTCGACACCCTGAAATGTTCCTCCTCTGGTACACAACCTGCTGGGGTCGTCGTGACTTTTGTAGATAGGGTATCCTTGTCGTCATAAGGCTGATTTCGGATTTGGCAACAACAAGTGGCTCAGGCTGTAAATCAGGGTGGTGCAATGTAAAACACGGCTCAGCATGGCCCTGCAACTTCCTCTGATTCAAATTGTGGTGGCGTCCTGGATGAGATCCCCCCAACCTCGGGCTCTGATAAGTCAGCCTGCAAATCGTACCTGCATTGGTCTGGTTCGATCTGTATCGGACCCTGCATCCGTCTCTCTTCCACCCAACCACAAAGCCAGAGACACGTAAACTTTAGCCCTACGGTTTGACCATTTGCAAGCCACCTGCACTTCTCCTCTTAGGCCAGCCATCGTTGATAGAGTCGCTCATCAGCTTCGACCACCAGTCGCCGAGCAGTTACTACACTAGTTACTCTCAATGTATATAGCCGCACATATCAAACGGAACTTTTGATGCTTAGGTACTTAGT
>Ga0068619_100027_pt1 | contig 11286 bp, 13 predicted proteins | sample InSIn3SAF170_2_FD_77424 | JGI IMG/M metagenome (GOLD analysis project Ga0068619, IMG submission 77424) | Clean room microbial communities from NASA Spacecraft Assembly Facility at Jet Propulsion Laboratory, Pasadena, California, USA -... ... | reverse complement strand
GTGTACTGTGGTTGCTTGCGGGGCGGTAGTCGCGCTCCGTGCGATGGTGGCCGGAACTTGTCTGGCTTCTCAAGCACGATAGGTTTCTCATGGCGATGACTTCGGCTGAACCGTGAGACGCGCTGCTTACAATAAGTCCTAACAATATCCTCTGTTGCGCATTCAAGTTCTTGGTGATGAGCTGCTCGTCACGTCCGTACATTGGTGATGTTCTGTATGGCCCCTCATAACTTCAGTTGCCGTTCATCTAGCTGGCTTACGAATACAGCCTGCATTTTGGGGATGCCCCAACGGTGGGTAGTAATACCTGACTCCCAGACCCAGTTGCATGCAGCTGTTTGCGTCGAACTGAGCTTTCGCACCCTGATATATGCCTCATACTCCTCATGCCAGCGCTCCCATCAACCGGGCCTCATATCTCAGCTGCGACCATTGCTGACTGTTCGAACTTAATCTCAATCAAATTGCCCGCGGCTGCTGTCCGTGACATTGGGTACCCAAGTCTAGTATGTTTGGATCACCAGCCCACCACGTAAACAGACAATACTGGCTGCTCGATGTGAAGTGTATGCTCACGAAGCTGTCGCTACCTTCATGTTCTCCAAATCAATAGCAAAAGCAAGAATTTCAGTATATCTTTCCCGGCTGGCGAGCGGAGATTAGGCTTCGGGCAAGAGAGGATCAGAAAGTATGAGAGATTTGGAGCCCTTCGAGGAATGTGTGGTGTCTCAACAGAAAAACTGTTTACAGTAGCGTTCTGGGGGCGATGATAGCAGTTATAGCAAGGGAGTAAGCCTTATGTATTGCTCTCAATAACAAGAACGTCCTGCTTCTTCACATAAACCTGGACCAGTCCGTGCGAATGATGAATCGATCGGAGACACATGAAGATGGTTCTGTAGCAACCCTGAGCCGAGCCACCTGAACTACAGAAACAATGCGGCAGGCCGAAACCTTTCTTCTTGTTGTACGGAGACATGTTGTCTAGGTATGCTATAGTTGCCGTCTTGCTTGATGTTATGGCTTTCAGGGAATCCCATGAGGAAAAGGTTACGGCTACCGGTCTGTGCCACATGCGAAAAACCTTCACCTGTATCCAAGAACATTTATCACCATCTCTGCCGCCGCATCCCAGACGATCCCTGCACACGCATCCGAGATGGCATCAACACCGGTCCCACGTTTCCTCCTCCCACGGCCATATCTGCCGCTACTCCGCCATCAGCGAGCATTACAGCGACAGCCCGCGCTTCTAATCGCATCCCGCAACGCCTCTTCCAAATCCACTCGCAATGAGAAACCTATCGTGCTTGAGAAGCCAGACAAGTTCCGGCCACCATCGCACGGAGCGCGACTACCGCCCCGCAAGCAACCACAGTACACATACGGTGCACGACTCACCGATGAACAGATCGCGGAGCAGAAGACCAAGCAGTACCCCCACATGATGCCGCCGGAGGGAAGCTTCACGCACTGGGTTTTGACGAACAGGATGCTGCATACCTGGATATCACTTGTACGGCTCGCTCCCTCCGCATAGCCCCCGCCTCAACCCACAGCCAAACTATACCGAGCATCGACTAATGCTTACACTAACCGCAGTCCGTTCTCTTCTCCCTCGCCCTCTTCACAATGCTCACAAACTTCACCAACTCAACCCCCTACGCCGACCTCCTTCCCCCGCGTGACATGCTCCTCAAGCATCCCATTCAGTATTTAACACAATTCAAGGAGGTCTACAAGATGCACACCGCCTACATAACCGCCGAGACGCAGGAGCGGCGGCGGAGGAAGGTCGAGGATGTGCAGAAGCGGGCGGAGTACCGCAAAGCGCATGGGCTGGAGGGCGAACAGGGGCTGGGTGGGTGGACGGCTAAGACGGAGGGCGAGGGGATGGGGCCGGCGTTGGCAGATGACAGGGACACGTATACGGATTTTGAGGGGAAGAAGCGGCCGGTCAAGAAGTGGTTGGGCATCTGGTGAGGTGAAAAGTGTTCAAGTAGTCAGTGAAGATCTGTGTGCGTGTCATGCGTTTGACGTTACAGCGGCATTAGTTGGCGTAAGGCTCTGGCGCGCTACGCCCTGTATATTGGTAGAAGTTTTGTAAGACAAGTATCACTACTGTGTTCAGCAAATGATAAGTTGGAGTTTGGGAACCGCGACGATGCAGATTGAGGCGCTGCTACTGAAGAGAGTTGCCTCTTTTTTACAGTGTTTGAGGCATAGTTCTGGCCGATATAAAGGTTCTAGATATACCGTCGTTGATATAAATCTCCAACCATCTGCTCCTCTGAAACTTTTGTGCACCTTGCCGGTGGATACACCGCTACCGCTAGGGTGCCACCAAGCACGTGCCTAGTGGTTTGCCGCGCTTACCGTATTGTGGACATGTTCGCAATGGCACCGAGGAATGTTCAGCTATTGCTGCTGCTTGGCAGTTGCCAGGGTCGGCAGAGCCTTGTAGGGATGTTCTTAAACCCTTCGCTGCCATTCTACTCTTCAGGAGCGGTTGATACCGTTGACGCGTCAAGTCTCCACGTTGGCTAGTCCTTGCATGATCTCTTCGCCAACACCGCCTTTCTCAAGAGCCATCTTTACTATCCGCCCTATCAAGCTTCTCTTGATCCCACCCCTCGGCGGCCTCCACACCCCGCCAGCATCTGACACCTCCTGCTGGCTGACGGCATCTTGATTGCTTGTTGGCGCGGTGCCGCCTGTAGTGCTGTTCATGCTGTTCGGTATTCCTGGCGGCGTGAGGCGAGATGGCGGGTCAATAGTTCGGATCGCTAGTAGTTTCAAGCCTTCCCCAGTCTCCAAGTGGCCGACTGACACAGCAGCCACGGCTTCCGCTACTGCTAACTCCTCTTTTGAGGGATCGAAGATTATGTTCTGGCCGACAGCGATGACTAGCAGTGTTATGGGCGGTCTGTTAGTCCTGGTGGTAGACTTCGTGGGACTACCCGAAGCCAATGGGTAGAGGAAGGTTGAGGTGTCCCAATCGTCGTCGAACAATGGGTCTTCGTCGAGCTCGGATTTCAGGCGCGGAAGGCGGGAGGAGAGAAGGGCGAGGTGTGTTGTCAGGGAGAGGAGAGGCAGCGGATATGAGAACGTTGATGAGAGGAGCAAAATCTAGTCGAAGCCATTAGCAGTCTTCCATATGCACGGCGCGTGATGTCTATCCTCACGTCGATATACAGCTTCCAGTGAAACCGCCGGTTGATGTACAGCCGGTCCTTCAGCTTCCCGCTCGCAAGCAACGCCTCTGTGAGCATAGCCGACAGGAACACAGGTAGCTGATCATCGTCTCTGAAGCCAGGAATATCGATGCTTATCTCCACCCATGCATTCTCCCCCTTCCCTTCTATCTCTGTGTTTCCGTTATCTGCATCCTCATCATCGCCTAGGATCTCGATATCTCCTCCCCCAGTCCCCAGATGCGCGCCATGCTCCGGCCGCCATTGGCTCTTCTCAACCTCAGCTTTGATGCCGACAACCGCTTCAGTACCATCGGCGAAGCATACGCGGGCGCTGCCGTTCGCAGAAGCAAGAATGTCGGTTTCGGCGATTAACGGGCGGAGCTGCGTGGGTGCACGGCCATCAGGGCGGATCGGCGGCGAAAGCGAGAGGGAGGAATGTAGATAGGAGAGCTCGGCCGGAGATAGTGGGAGGAATTGAGTGCTGGATGCTGGCGCCATTGGAGAGAGATCGCTCTGGAATATTTATCGAGGGCTGTGATGCTATGGCGCGACCCTTGCACACCGGGAATTGTGCGAAGAGCCGCAACACCATGACATCATCGTCTGGTTAGACAATCTCATCGCTACTTGCAGATCAAATACTGTAGGACTGTCCACGGCATTAAAACTCTCGTACCACAATTTTGCAGACTGTCAATGCACCAACAACACCAGTAAATCGGGTGGGGTTCCTTTGCCGTGAAACAAACACGCCTGGGCAGAGAAGTTACGATAAAGCGCAGTAATGATGAGGTTGCAGTACGGGAACGCACGGCACCGTGCAATTTAATGAGAGTGGTCGAGCATCACGTAAGTTTCGTCGCGGCCAGCTAGATGGCGGGTCTTTCGGTCAGTTCAGGTCCACGAGCAGTCAGGGCACCGCCGTTGAAACAACAGTATATCGCAAGAGTAATTACTCGCCATCACCCAAGAGTGCTTAGTGTTTCATGAGTAAGCCTGTTTTCACCTCATTTCTGTCTTTGGTGCGCTCCTCCAACTTTGTCATCTGGATATACAGGAAAGTCACCACCACCGTGGGTTCCATGTATGCTATGGCCTACTCCGTTAGTCGTTCTCTCTTCACGTATCTGAGTAAGGGCGGTCGAGCTTGATTGCGCAAACTGAGAAGTACGCGGAGCCATCGTCGTTTTGCAGGTTTTGGAGACAGCTTCGGGTTCGACGGGCATCAGATGCATTACGGAGGGAATCCACATGCACTGAAGTGCGCAAGTTGCAGCTCGATGTCACTGGTCTGCCAGCCTCTGGCTTCTCGCGTTGTATCCTAGCCTACAGGTCCAAATTTAGACAATTCCTCCGGGAGGCCTTCGCCGCATCTCAGCAGCTCCTATCACGGAAAGCGTCAGCGTTGTTATGTAGACCCCGGGGACTAGTCGTAAGCTTGGGGATCTGCGGAAGCACCGAGCCAGCTTGTGCTGAAGACAAACGGCTGTTCAGCTGCGGTCAATGGCAGCATGTCCGAGACGTCGTGCTTCGAGGAGTCGCTCCTGGATTGAGAGCAAGCTGGTGATCCGGAGAACGCTACGGAGGTGAGTTCCAACTGCACTGGCAGGCTCCACTTCGTTGCCCCGATATATACTACACTGCGTATCTTAGAGGAGTTTATCCAGTTGCGACAGAATCGAGTATACCTCCGATACCGGCGCCATGGATACTTCGGAGGAATACTTGATGACTAACATGCCTCCAAGGCTCAGTTCGCTCTGTGCTCCGGTCCTGGCGGTTCGACCCAGCGCGGCAGACAAAGCTTAGAGGAAGTCTCATGAGTGTCAAAGACGTACTAGACCCTAGGGCCATGGGCCTCCTGCGAGCGTGATAGATGCAGTGTAAAAAGCGTTATTCGCTCGGTGACCCCGCTGGCCATGGCATTATATCATTCGCACTCACCTACAGCGGGTATTTCTCCAGAAATGCTTAGGTCACCGCGCAAACCAGATCTACACAGCGCCTTGAGGCCGTTGTTGGCTTGCGGAGCTCTCTTTAGACGCCGACGCAGCTGCAGGGTGGACCAGATCTCATCTGAGGTTGAGGGGTAGCCACATCGTGCTAACAGATGGGTAAGTCTGGGCCCTAAGCCCGAAGGACTCGAGGTAACCAAAACCCTATGCAGACGCCCGTAGACTCGTCATAATCTTGGATACAGTCGGGTAACGATTGAAAAAACAGAGGTGTTTCGACTGATATTGTAGCAGAACTACACTTGATACTCCTCTTACTGCCTGTCAGTAGCAGCTCTCCAACCAACTTACGACCCATAAAACGGTTGCTTGCACATTGTACATGCAGCTGCTCCCGCTATCGCTTGATCTTGCCTACCAAATGTTGGCAGGAGTTCCCTGAAACCGGCCGGTGGTGACACAAACCACACATTCCTGGTATAGCGGGCATTCCGAATGGACCGTCCCAGAGGCCGTCCGGAAGCAACCGACATTGCTGGTCACCACAGCGAGTGCGCCATCAGCTGCGCGCAAGCCGACTGGCTCCTCATGCAATACAGCCTCAAGGTTTGGCGCCGCCCAGACGGCACAACAGTCGCCAAACAGGGGTCTCCGCGTCAGCAGCGCTTGAAGGGCTTGACATACATCACATCAGAGACACGGGCAAGCTAGCGTGTCAGCCGTTTGCCATACAGCGGCGCTCACACTTACCTCGTCCTGCGATCTAGCCTTACCGAATCTAAAGATATAGTAACCAACATCGACAGTTTGGACCAGATATGCACAGTCTAGCACAGCAGACTGGTCTAAAACACGGAGTCTCTTTGCGTGGGGCCATCGAGGAGACCACGGGCCCAGGACATGCACGTAGCCGCTGTAATCTGAACACTGGCCATCAGGCATGCACCAGATCTGACTCTGCACGAGACATTTTGCTTCCCGGTCTGCACATCTTTTGCGAACGTGAAACTGTGGACAGAGCCAATCTTTCCAACCGCACGGTTGAGTGGGCAGCTGGAGAAGATCACTGGCGCGAGGAATGTGACCCTCGAGGCGTTTGTGCAACGACGCCTCCTTGCGGCCCACTCACGCAACGGCGGCTCGATCCATGGTTCCTGCAGGACGCTCCGCTGGGTATTCAGGCTATCTGAATGCTGCAGGTCACTGAGCTTCGCGACGAACTGGTGGGACCGGAGATCTACAAACACATTCGTTTGCAGGCTGCCTTCGATGGGCTGACGGTGGCAGCTTCGGCGTGGGCTTCATGTCTGCTTTCGGTATGGCAGGTACGCCGTCCAAGAGTGGCGCGGAAACGCTCGATTCCCTCAACTAGCAGACTCGTATGGCCGTTTTCGATCCGAATCGAGCTCTAGCAGACTCCACTCTACCTGGAGAGGAGGGCAGGTTGACACATTATAGAAGACCTGACGATTCGCACTCGCGAGACACCAGTTGATTGTTCTTCCCAAAACAGCCGCAGTGTTCCAGAGGTGGTGACCGATCCAGACTACTACGAATCCGGATCACGTTGTCCGTCTTCAGCCGTGTGATTCTCCCCTTCTACGTGTGCGGTCAACTCGACGATCACTGATCGCTACAAAAACCTACTCTGAGTACCCAACACTGTTGGACAAAGAATTGCTGCCACAGCGCTGGGGCGGTTGCTTCTTACTGCTCGCTCGCTGCTGTTCGGCTTCTTGACAAAGAAATCGTCAAGACGTCGGTGCCTCAGAAACACTACACTTTTCCTGACAGCGTGTGTTTTGCTTGCTGCTCGTGCTGTTGCGACAGTTTGTCTGAGGAGTCCTTTGGAGATTTTTGCGGCTGCATCGCGCAGACGTAGCGTCGTTGTCGACGGGTATCCGCAACAGAGGTACGTCCGCAGATCCGTTTCTAGTAATTATGCGACGAAGCGTGGAACACCTTACACAAACTCCTCTTGCAGATAATGGAAGAACAAGAGTACATCTGACATCTATCAGACAGATTGTTTCGACGAAAGCCAGGGAATACTCCGATTAGCAAGATTTCCAGAACCTTGTGCAAAGACCCACTGTTCGCCAAAAGATAAAACCCCCTATCTGATCTCTAGCACGAGTCTACCGCACAAACCCGATCTTGTATGCACTTTTTTGTCAGCAGTCGTCCGTTCTCGGATCGTGAAGCACGTCGCCGTAACGTGGATATGTTGATAGCAGAAACAATGATCCAGCAACAACCGCCGACTCCAGGAGGAAGCTCTGAACTCGAATACGGCCTTCACCACCTAGTACAACACAACGCCAGTGCTAGTTTCCAGCATGGAATGGAGGGCTACCTGCACGCCAGACAGCCATCTGGTTATGGTTCGCCCGGACAGATGCAGTATCCAGACCTACATGACCCCGCCGAGGTTGGCTTGGGCATCCAATTCGTAAGGAGAAAAGATTACGCTCATTGTGACCAGGCTGACTCGGAAGCAGGAAGGACAAGGAGGCCCAGGACCTGCCTACTATGATGGCCAAACAATGCATGGCTTACCTGTAAGCGATCAAGGGCCCCTGCTCGGTCATGGCCTGAGCTGCAATGCTGACCAGTCATATTTACAGTACATGCGGCACGACACCTACACAGACCCTCCGACTCCTCAGTCGACCCATAGCGAGGGAGGGCGAAGGACGAGAAGCGGCCGCTCAACTGTGCCAAATCTATCTCGCTCAAACAGCCGGACCCGGGTATCCAAGTCGCCAAAGCCAAAAAAGTCTAAAGCTGCCAAGAACAAGTCCAACATGCCGAAGCTCGAAGCGCCTCTCAGCGAGCTGACGAAGGACATGGCGCACATTCCGCTTAAAGACATGAACGAGTGGGTCAACCGATCTCCCGAAGTGCGGAGGCAGGAGGTCGAGAAACGAAATGGCTACGTCACCAGACCGATGAACTCCTTCATGCTGTATCGATCGGCCTATGCGGAACGAACCAAGGAATGGTGCTCTCAGAATAACCATCAGGTTGTATCGTCCGTCTCAGGCGAAAGCTGGCCGCTTGAGCCTCCAGAGATCCGCGAGATGTATAACGAGTACGCGCGGATTGAGAGGAACAACCACCAAAACGCGCATCCTACATACAAATTTTCTCCAAGCAAGGTCGGCTCAGCGAGGAAGCGAAAAGGAACCGAGTCAGACGAGGAGGAGGAAGAATCGAGCGACATCGATGATCCAGACGCCGACTGGGGTCCACCGGGCCATAGAAGCAGAAGGAACAGGCCCAGCAAGCGGCAAGGAAAGGAGCTTCCATACCCAGCCTACAACACCGTGCCGTCCAATTACGCTCCGTATGGATACGTGCAGAATGATGGAATGAACCCGTCAGCATGGGAGGCGACCAACGAAGGCAGACCGCCACCCGCCGCCATCGGCTCTGCAAACATGTACAACCAGTACTATCAGACAACCGTCCATCAGAATGCTTCAGCGCCGGGCTGGGAGGACGTCCGGATGCGCGCGATGGAGGCTCCGAGTATGCAACACTACACTGCAGCTGGTGGACAGTCTCTTATCGGTCTTCCTGGCGGACAACATCACGATCTTCTCCAGGGGTACTCCCACAACGGCACGCCGATGCAGTTTGAGGAACACGTCGACCCAATGCTCCTTCCGTTAGACGGCAACACTTTTGGAGAGCAAGTAGATGGAATGCAGTTCGGCGGCTCCTATGGAATACCACTTGATAATGGCGGCCTCGGGGAGTACGATTATCGCTCTGGAGCCTGGCCGGTCGACCCTACACTTGGTCCTCCTCTAGGGGAGGGTTCGGAATTGGACCAGTTGGATGGGTGAATACTGTGTGAGCGGATGTGGCTGTCGAGAGTGCATAGCAGATCATTGTCGAGTCGCTCGTTGACCATACCATGCATTGGAGGGCGTTCCGTTCTGCTTTTAGTCCATCGGTTCTGGATCGCCTAAACGAAGATACCTAGCGGGAGAGCAACTTTTGGATTGGGGGTTTCGGGCTCGGGCGGCGTCTTCTGGTTTTATCCCCTTGGAGCCACATCACTGTTTTCTTTGTCTTAGGCCTTTGCTGCGTGTAGAAGTAACGTGCTTCCACCGTTGGTGATACGAACTGCGTAGATAGCAAACACTTCCGTAACTAGACTCGGGTAACAATCGCATTGCGTGCTGGCTTTCCCCCCAAGCCCCTGAAATCATGCGCCATAGACGGAGCAGCCAAGATTGTCTGTAAAACGTTTGACCGACGGATCGCAAACCAGTAGAGCATGTGGCACACGTGATGGTCAAGTTGATGGTGCCGGTGAGATTCGAGCAAGCAGAGTTTCCGCCCTCCCGTCCCGGCTGTCTTTGAGAACTGACTCGAGAAAGCTCCCGGCAGACAAGGATCAAGCCCGACGCCTGACGCCATCGCATGTGAAAGACGCGGTCTGCAGCAATACTCGCCGCGCCCGCTTCGACTTCAGCGAACATGTACGGCGAGCTTGGAAACAAGCTGGTAAGCAACCCTACGCCCATCCAACTGAACCATCAGCTTATTATCCAGGTCCAACACGCCAAACGCACCCAATCCCTCGCCCACCTTCCACCCTACCAGACTGAGATCGTCCGCGCTTTGACGCGCGAAGTCCGTGACCTCGACAAAGATGTCGCCGCGCTGCTCGAGCCCTTCCAAGGCTCCTTCAACCCCTCAGCGGACCCCTCGACCGCCTGCGCTCTGCTGGTCAACCACCTCTGCATGCGCCGCAACAAGCGCTGCCTGCTCGCCTACCACCGTGTCCGCGCCGACAAGCTGGAGGAAATGTGCTGGGCAGGCGTGGATGTGCTTGAGCGGCAGCAGCAGCAACAGCAGCAGGAGCAAAATGTGGCAGGCAGGCCGAGAGCAGAGGGCGCGTTGGGCGGGGATGTGGGCAACGAGAGTAGCTTGAGTCCTGAAGAGGAGGAGTATGTGAGGCAGTATGGCGATCTGTTGGCTGCGTATAAGGGGCAGTGGACGGATATAGACCTTACGGGAAGCTTGGAGCCGCCGCGGGACTTGTTCATTGATGTTAGGGTGTTGAAAGATGCTGGGGAAATCCAGACAGAATATGGGTATGTACTTAGTGCGGATTCTGGCGATTAGCTGGGCTTGAAGGCTGACGTGCATGCAGGGCTATCAACTTGACGAAGAACAGTCAATTCTATGTCCGGCAGGGAGACGTCGAAAGACTGATCGCACAGGGCTATCTACAACGTCTCGGCTGATTCCGACCAGGTGGTACGAATGAATTTAAGGAGCAAGGTTGGAGTCAAGCGGCGCCGCAAAGCGTGCTGTGGACGGCACGCGACACTCGGCAGAAACCTAATCGGAGGCTTGAAGCATCTCACAGCGGTTCACGATGCGTGAGATCGGCTGCAGCTGGCTGGCTTCATCAGTCTTCCTGGCATTGGCGAACTCCTCCTGAGCAGGGCTGCGGCCCGAGTACCGTTAACCTGTATCTATTTTACTGAGATCATCTGTCGCAGAACTGCAGGCATGAAGTTTCCTGGCAGGACACGGCTTGAAAGATGCCAGGGACTTTGCGCGAGAAGCGAAGCGAAGCGAACGGGAGCAAAAGAGGGGCTGTGGGGAAGCCTGCATGCTGATGCGCCCTGAGAATGCAAACCTTGCGTGCGACCTGCTGAAGATGGAGTCAGTACCTGTTTGCAGAGGTTAGCACTCCTCGTGGCACTGTAGAGTAGCTAGGAGAAATCGAATCGGCGGGCCAAACCCCTGATATCGTCTTGGAAACGTTCCGTGAACAGGCTGTTGGAAAGCTCAAGGTGGAAAGGCTTTGAGGCGATCCTGCACCCTTCAGGCAAATCACTGCGTGGCCTCGGATCGAATCCCTCTGGAACTGCCCAATGCCAGGGGAGCTGAGACTGATCTCGCGTCACCCTGCAGACGTTGTCGTCGAAACTTTTTTCACGGCGTCACCTGGGCAGACAACGGGAATCCAAGCATCGGACAATCCAGGTCAAGCCTTTTTGCGCTCGGGACGAGTGGAACTCTTTCCACGCTTCATTCAAGCACAGACACATCCATGGCATGGTCAGCTTCCGGGCCGTTTCCCATACCCCACCGATAATCGG
>Ga0068619_100024_pt1 | contig 11761 bp, 10 predicted proteins | sample InSIn3SAF170_2_FD_77424 | JGI IMG/M metagenome (GOLD analysis project Ga0068619, IMG submission 77424) | Clean room microbial communities from NASA Spacecraft Assembly Facility at Jet Propulsion Laboratory, Pasadena, California, USA -... ... | reverse complement strand
AATCTCGATGGTATTAAGCCGAAATAAGAGATCTTCCCGGAACCGGTTGTTGCCGACTTCCTCCGCAAGGTTTGCGTTCGTCGCCGAGACAATCCGCACATCCACGCGCTTGGTTCTGGAGGAGCCGACACGCTCCATCTCACCGATCTCCAGTACGCGAAGGAGCTTGGATTGAAGATTATAGGGAACGTTCGCGATTTCGTCCAAGAACAACGTGCCAGTGTCAGCAAGTTCGAATCGTCCGACACGGTCGGCTTTCGCATCCGTAAAGGCGCCTTTCACGTGGCCGAATAACTCGCTTTCGAAGATGCCTTCCGACAGCCCTCCCGCGTTGACGGTTACCAAGGGCTTGGCTGCGCGTTCGGAAATCGCGTGCAGTGTGCGCGCAACCACCTCTTTGCCGGTACCCGGTTCGCCTGTGATCAGGACGTTCGCATCGGACGGACCAACGCGAGAGATGAGTTGCAGGACGGGTTGCATCGCAGGCGACTGGGCGATCATCAGCGGCTTGCCCTCAGCGCGCAGTAGCCGGTTCTCGGCTTCCAGGCGCTGTCCTTTGCGGAGCGCCTCGCTTAATGCCAGCTGCGTTTTGACGATTGAAACCAGGCGCGCGTTGTCCCAGGGCTTCTGCACAAAATCGCGAGCTCCAAGGCGCATCGCTTCGACGGCGAGCTCAACACTCCCCCACGCCGTCATAACGACCACTGGGACGGTGGGATCGACGGACTGGATCTTGCTAAGAAGGTCGAGACCCTCCTCGCCCGACGTCGTGTCGCGTGTATAGTTCAAATCCATTATTAGGGCGTCGTAATCGCGCGTTTCCAGCGCATTGACGACGGCAGCGGGGGAAGACACCGAATCGGTCTGATAGCCTTCCGCCTTCAGGAGGAATCTGAGGGCTTCCAGCACGTCAGCCTGGTCGTCCGCGATCAGGATGCGTTTCTTATCCATTCAATGGCGTTCCGCCAGTAAGTATAGGCATGGGAGATTCCATAACATCTTCGCCGATAAACAGGGGTTAGACGATTTGATGCTGTTCGCACGTGGGACGGCGGTGTACGGTATCGAATTAACTTAGGCAACTTGGAAGCATCCTTCGGAGTCAAATAGGGTGTGCGCTACTGGGGGATACTTGCGGCGAAGCTCGTAACGGGCGCGGCGTTCTTGTACGCCGTCTGGTACGGTCTTCACCGTAGCTACACGCCTTCCTCGCCCCATGTGCTCCGATGGAACCTGTCTCCTTTCATGCATGATCTTCCGTGGACCGGGCTGGTTCTGCTGTTTTTCCTGCTAGTTCAAGGTGTGGTGTTCCTTATCATCTGGGACCAGCGGTATCGCTGCCGGACTTGCGGGCGCCGGCTTCGGATGCCGGTGATGACGGGGCGATACGCGCAGATGCTGTTGTATGGACAGCCTAAGCTCGAATATATCTGTACCTATGGTCACGGAACGCTGAAAGTTCCCGAACTGCACATCGGCGGCACACAGCCGAGCGACTGGCAACAGCACGACGATGATATGTGGAAAGAGCTGTATTCGTACGACGAGCCGAGGAAGGAATAACACTTCCGGGCAGGGCTGTCCCACAACCGAACACACCCGCCATTCTGGGCTCACCGTAAGTCCTTTGTTTACAGACTAAGCTGCCGCGGCAGGGCACGTGCGATTCTCCGAACCGCATGGACGTCCCAAGAAAAAACGCAGCACGGAACAGAATGATCCGCCGCACCGTAATCGGTGTTGTGACGTTGTGCGTGTTGCTGGTGGCCTGGCGTGGCATTGCGCAGCTGAAACCCGCTGCGCCGACTGTTGAAGGCCCTACAGTTTGGCCCGATACTGTCAAACGCGGATCGATGCTTAGGCAGGTCCGCGGCCTGGGTACGCTGGTACCCGAAGAGATTCTCTTCATTGCGGCGCAAACTGACGGACGTGTCGACCGCATCGCCGCGCGACCAGGCGCCACGGTCACTCCCGATACGGTTCTGCTGCAGTTGAGCAATCCCGAATTGGTGTTGGCTGCTAATGATGCAGAGTGGCAGGTGAAAGCGGCGCAAGCCACTTACACCGATCTGCGGGTGCGTCTGGAAAGCCAGAAGTTGGAACAGCAGTCCGTTGCGGCTCGTGTGCATTCTGATTATGTCCAGGCGAAGCTGAAGGCGGATCTTGAACAGAGGCTTGGGGACGCCGGCCTCACTTCTGAAATAAACCTGAAAACGACAAAGGCAATTGCGGACGAGTTGCAGAACCGGTCGTCTATCGAGAAGAAGAAAGTGGACATCAGCGGCGAGTCGATTGAGGCACAACTCGCGGCACAGCAGGTGCAGATCCAGAAGCTGCAGGCCGCCTGGGAGCTGAAGAAGGCGCAAGTGCACCAACTCCAGGTTCGCGCCGGAGCCAAAGGTGTGCTGCAGCAACTGCCGGTGGAAGTCGGTCAGCAACTCACGCCCGGAACTGTCCTCGCGAAGATTGCTCAGCCGTCCAAGCTGAAAGCCGAACTGAAGATTCCTGAGACGCAGGCGAAAGATATTCTTCTGGGGCAAACCGTGCAGATCGACACAAGGAACGGCGTCATCCCGGGAAAAGTCAGCCGTATCGACCCGGCGGTCCTGAACGGAACTGTGACTGTGGATGTGCGGCTGGAAGGTGAACTGCCGTCCGGGGCGCGGCCGGATTTAAGCGTGGATGGTTCTGTGGAGATCGAGCGGCTCAGCGATGTCCTGTACGTCGGAAGACCTGTGTTGGGGCAGCCGGACAGCACGGTTACCCTGTTCCGCGTCGAAACGGACGGCAAGGAAGCTATCCGCGTGCCGGTGAAATTGGGGCGCACCTCGGTATCGACCATTGAAATCGTAGAAGGACTGAAAGTAGGAGACCGGGTCATCCTGTCGGATATGTCCGCCATGGATGGGCACAATCGGATCCGGCTTCAACCTGGAATAGGAGAACTGGCCAGATGAGCGCAAACGATACATTGCTGCAAATGGATGGCGTGACGAAAGTGTTCGTCACCGACGAGGTGGAAACGCACGCGCTAGCGGGTATTCACCTGGAGCTTCGCCGCGGCGAATACGTGTCGATTTCGGGTCCTTCCGGATGCGGGAAATCGACGCTGCTGGCGATCCTGGGACTGCTGGATACTCCCAGCGATGGCAAGTTCGTTCTCAATGGGCGGCCGGTTCACGATCTGAAGATGTCGGAACGCGCGCGCATCCGGAACCGGGAGATCGGCTTCATCTTCCAGGCGTTCAACCTGATCGGCGATCTGACGGTTTATGAAAACGTCGAACTGCCGTTGACCTACCGCGGCATGCCCTCATCCGAACGGAAACAAAGGGTCCACCACGCGCTGGAGCGGGTGGGGATGTCTCATCGCGTGAAGCACTACCCGTCGCAATTGTCGGGCGGTCAGCAGCAGCGTGTTGCGGTGGCACGGGCGCTGGGTGGCGACCCGACTATCCTGCTCGCAGATGAGCCGACAGGGAACCTGGATTCTGCCAATGGCGAGGCCGTGATGGAACTGCTCCGCGATCTTCACCGGGCGGGAGCGACGATCTGCATGGTGACACACGACCCCCGGTATGCTCGTTACGCCGAGCGCTCGATTCACCTTTTTGACGGGCGTATCGTGGAAGAAGAGCGAATCTCCGCATGATATCCCTGCGCAACATCGAGAAATCCTTTCAGCACGGGCCCACTCGCACGTTTGTCCTTCGCCGCATCAGTGTCGATATCAAGGAAGGCGAATTCGTGTCGATCATGGGGCCGTCCGGCGCCGGCAAGTCGACACTTCTGCACGTGCTGGGAATGCATGACAGCGCGTGGACGGGCGAGTACTGGTTTCTCGGTCAGCCGGGAAGATCTCTTATTTCGGCTTAATACCATCGAGATTCACATTCCTCCACTCCGCGAGCGGAAAGAAGATATCCCGCTGCTCGCGTCACATTTCCTGAACGTCTACGCGCAGCGCTATCGCAAGCGTCTGGTCGGATTCGATCAGCCGGCGATGCAGGCGTTGACGAACAATCCTTGGCAAGGAAATGTCCGCGAGCTGAACCATGTAATAGAACGGTCAGTCCTGCTCGCGCATGATACGCATGTACGACTGTCAGATCTCGCGCTGCGGAGCGGGCCTGCGGGACCGGCTCGCTTGGATGAAATGAGCCTCGAAGAAGTGGAGGCTTTCTTGATAAAGAAAGCTCTCGCAAAATACGACGGCAACGTGAGCCATGCCGCTAATGCGCTAGGATTGAGCCGCAGCGCCCTGTACCGCCGGCTGCAGCGCTACAACCTGTGAGACTGCCCCGCCTCCAAAATCTGGTTCATGAAAGGCGCGTACAACTGTTGGCGTTGGCCGCGGGATTTCCCGGCGTACTCGCGAGCACCATCATCCTGTATGTAGGCGACTACCCGGCAAAGGTCCAATGGACTGTTGGGCTTTTCGTTATCGGTGGGTGGCTTGCCTTCGCAACGGCAGCCCGCGATCGGGTCGCATCCCCGCTCCGTACGTTGGCGAATCTGCTCGAAGCCATGCGCGAAGGTGACTACTCTATCCGGGCGCGTGGGGCGCAATATGAGGACGCGCTCGGCGAAGTGATGCAGCAGGTCAATGCGATGGGCGCTACGCTTCGAGCCCAGCGGCTCGGCGCTCTGGAAGCAACTACGCTGCTGCGCAAAGTGATGGAGGAGATCGACGTTGCCATCTTTGCCTTCGATCACGAATCGAATCTCAAACTGACGAACCGCGCAGGTGAGCGTCTGATTGGACAGCCGATCGAGCGTGTGCGAAACTTGCCGGCCTCGGAAATCGGGTTGGACGAATTCCTCGTGGGAGAGGAATCTCGTACTCTGCAAAAGACCTTCGGCGGCGCGACGGGACGATGGGGTGTGCGGCGCAGCGAGTTTCGGGAAGGCGGACTTCCGCATCAACTCCTCGTGGTCACGGATCTGACACGGCCTCTGCGGGAGGAGGAACTCCAGGCATGGCAGCGCTTGGTACGAGTGCTCGGTCACGAGCTAAACAATTCCCTGACGCCGATCAAGTCGATCGCCAATAGTCTCGCCACGATGCTCAAACGCACGCCGCGCGCGGATGACTGGGAAGAAGACATGACACGCGGCCTGAAAATCATTGGTACACGCAGCGAAGGCCTCAGCCGCTTCCTGGGCGCGTATGCCCGCCTGGCCCGTCTCCCACGTCCGCGTTTCGATCCTGTCGAGGTTCGAGCCTGGATAGAACGCGTCGCGGCGTTGGAAAGCCGCGTGCCGGTTCTTTTGGAACGGGGTGAACCTTTGTGGCTGAGCGGCGATTCCGATCAACTCGACCAGTTGCTGATCAATCTGATCCGCAATGCCGCAGACGCATCGCTTGTGACGAACGGGAGAGTGACACTCGGATGGACGCGCTCAGGGCAACAGTTGCGCGTCTACGTGGTGGACGAAGGAGTAGGCTTGGCGAACACTGCGAATCTGTTTGTACCGTTCTTCACCACCAAGCCGGGTGGATCTGGAATCGGGCTTGTCCTCAGCAGGCAAATCGCTGAAGCACACGGCGGCTCACTGACGCTGCAGAACCGTGCAACCGAGTCTGGTTGTGAGGCGATCCTGACGCTTCCCTTATAGCCGGGTCCGGCCTGCGAGACTGCGAAACACAATACCCGCGAGCAAACCTGCCGTCGTGTAATAAACAATCGAAAGAACCCGCGTCTTAGTCGAGCGATTCGTTGCATCCTCGCCCAACCCGAGCGGCCCCGGAAGCGCGACCGCAGCGATCCCCGCCCCAAGCCCAAGGGTGGCTCCGCAGATTGGAGCTTGCTCAGGCGGCGCGGCCGCCACAATTGAGTAGTACAAGGTGTTGCTCGCGATGTCCCCTACCAACGCTTTCGTGCGCAGATTGTCAGGCGATACGACTTCGGCCAGAGCGCGCATCCCGAGCAGGTCAAGTCGTGGCGCCTCCTCGTCGAACCGCCGGATCGATTCGTTCATTAGCGTAACAGCGGCGGCTCCCGCGAGTCCGCTAGCAATAGCATTCAACATGATGGATAGATGCAGAAAGCGCGGGCAGGTTTCGACGCCTGCCCGCCACGATCCTCAAGCTTTAGAACAGTAGCTTGAGCGCGAACTGAATTTGCCGAGGTTGGTACGTCTGCGTGAACTGTCCGAAGTTCGTCAATGATCGATTCACCACCGGAGCTCTGAAGTTCGTACTGTTCAACATGTTGAAGAATTCCGAGCGGAACTGAACGTTGACCCTTTCCGTGATACGAAAGCCCTTCTGGATGTTGGAATCCAGTTGCCAGAAGGAAGGTCCGTACACAGCATTGCGGCCGATGTTTCCAAAGGGCTGCGAGCGGTCGGTCGGAATCGTGACCACATCGCGATCGAGGTAAGTGACGCCCGTACGTGCTGACCCGCTCAGCACCGGATCTCCTGAAACGTTCGGCCTGTACCAGGTTGCGCCACGCCAATCGTCAGTGATGTCCGAGGTTTGAAAATCGCCCGTCGGAGAGTAGCGGAGGTTATACGGCTCGCCCGTTGTCCACGTGTTGATGCCGCTGATCTGCCAGCCACCGGCAACAGCGTCAACGAAGCCGTTCACGTCCGAGCCCCACTTCCGAGTCCGGCCGAACGGAACTTCCCACACCACCGAAGTCGTGTTGTTGATGCGCTGGTCGAAGCCGGACGGCCCTTTCTCCGCGGCGAGATTGTAAAAGTTCTGCGGGCTGGAGCCGTTCCCATTTCCCTGGTCCTCGAGAGCCTGCCCCACGTTGTCTAGGGCCTTGGACCATGTGAAGGAATTCAGCAGCGCCAAGCCTCCGCTATAGCGTCGCTCGAGCTTCACCTGTAGCGCGTGATAATTCGCCCAGCCGCAGGGACATGTCAGCGTGATGCCCCCGAAGCCTTGAATGGGCCGCCTGCTCGCCAGGGAAGCCGCCTCATTGGGACCATTCGGCCGCGCTTGATTGAAGTCGGCAAACAGCACCAGTTTGTTGCTGCGATTGCCCACGTACGCGATATCGAACACCGTGTTCGGCAGGATTTCACGCTGCACGGAAAAGAACCAGTTCTGCACGTACCCGGTACGAATATCGCGCGGCATGTAGGAGATGTTCGCGGTGGCCTGATTGAATTTGTCAGGGTCCGTAAACCCTGCCGGATAGCCACCCTGCGTCGGCAGGAACGTGGCATCGGTAGGCCGCTGATTCACGAGTGCGTTCACCACCTGCGGTCCATTGATCGCAAGGATGTTTCCGCCGCCGGCCCGGTTGAAGTGGATGTAGCTAATTCCATATCCACCACGAATCGCTGTTTTCAGGTCCATGGCGTAAGCAAAGCCAATGCGCGGAGCCCAGTTGTTCTTGTCCGGGTTCACTTGCGCACGATCCGCAATCGATCCGTCACTCGCCGGAATGAGCGTGCGCGTGACCGGGTCGAAGTTCGACAGCTTGTTATCGGCCTCCCACTGCGGCGTGAAGTATTCATAGCGAACCCCCAGGTTCAGAGTCAGCTTGCGCGTCAACCGGAAATCGTCCTGCACGTAGTACATGTTGCCAACTTGGCGGTAATTGGCAATGAAGAAGTTCGTCAGCGCGTAGCGACTCCGGAGCCCGAACATGAAATCGGCTAGCGGTTGCCCTGTGAAGCCCTGCCCGCCCTGATAGAAGTCGCGGCCATACAACGGATTCACGTCCTGAATCTCGGTGTGGATGCGCTGCCACTCATAGCCCGCCTTGATGGAATGCTTGCCGACGATCAACGAATAATTGATACGCGGGTTCCAAAGGAACGGATGCTGCCACTGTGGGTTCGTGGCTTGCCTTCCGAATGAGGTGAATCCAGTTACGTCCTGCGCAGTGATACCACCTGTCAGTTGCGACGTTTCCGGTAGGCCAGTGATCCCGAACAAGTCGCGCATACTCGCGCCTCCGATGAACGGTGGTTCCTTTCCAGCCCGTGTCTTGGAGAAGCCCATGCGGAACTCCAACAGCGACGAGGGATTCGGCGTCCACGTGGTCCCGAATGCGAGTTGCTGATTCAGAATGCGAATGTATCCATTGCCGCCTCCCCCCCGCAAGCCCGGGAATGTCCGGCGCCTGGAAAATATTCGCCTTACGATGATCCGCACGGATAAACGCGGAAAATCGTGAGCTGATCTGGAAGTCGAGCTTCGCGTCCATCTTGTCGGAGTTGTTGCGATCGGCGCGAAGGTTGTTAAAGCGGTTCGGCGCCGTCGGATCGTTTGAATTCGGCAGAGGCAAGTTCTGGAGAACATACGACGCAAGCGGCGTCATGTCCGAGAAGGGAATTCCATCGCTGTATTGCCTTCCCGTGAGCGGGTTGGTGATAGGTCCAGTGGAGAAAATACCGCGGCGTTGTAGCGCCGTAGGCACGTTGCTGCTGGTGAGAAAGCCAGTTCGTTCGCGGAAGCCCTCCCAGTCAGTGAAGAAGAACGCGCGGTTTCGAACAATCGGGCCGCCGAAAGTGAATCCGAACTGATTGCGTTTGAGAGTGGGCTTTTGTCCGCCGGGCGGCGTGAAGAAGCCGATCGCGTTCAGTTTGTCGTTGCGCAGGAACTCCCATAAAGCTCCGTGAAACTCATTGGTTCCGCTGCGCATGTTGGCGTTGATCATCGCGCCGGAAGTTCGCCCGTATTCCGCGCTCATGTTGTTCGTAACGATGCGAAACTCCTGAATAGCGTCGGGAGGCAGGCTCACTACTTGATTGCTGAAGCCTTGGTTCGATGTTCCGTACGCATTGTTATCGATGCCATCCAGTAGGAAATTATTGAACGTCGACCGCTGGCCGTTGACGTTGAAAGACCCCTCACGAGGCGGGTTGGCGACGGCATAACTGGAGCGCCGGACGCCTGCGGAAAGTAGCGCCAGATCGGCATAGCTGCGGCCGTTTAGCGGGAGTTCTACAATCTTCTTTTCTTCGATCACCTGGCCGCGTTGACTCGAGTCAGACTCAACCAGCGCAACAGCGGCACTCACAGTGACTGTCTCATTCACTTGTCCAACCGGGAGAGTGAGGTCGACACGCTGGCGGGCCGCTACGTTGACTACGAAGTTTTCGGCCACCGCGGTAGAGAAGCCTGCCTTTTCGGCGGACACTCTATAGCGGCCGGGGCGGACATTGACAAATTCGAAGGCGCCATTCTCGTCAGTGTCGCGAGTCACACTGATATTAGCGCCGATATTAGTAAGGGTTACACGCGCTCCGGAGAGCACGGCTTCCGAGCTATCCTTCACAGTTCCCAGAACCGACGAGGTCTCAAACTGCGCGAAGACGTAGGTTGCTGCGAGAACTGAGAAGCAAATCCAAAGGGAGATGCGGTTCCTCATAGCAAACAACCTTAGCAACTCTGGATGTCAGATGGGTTTCAGTTCTCTGACAATTGCGCTTGAGTCCGCATCTCTGTCCCTGTGGACTCGCGTCGTCAAACCTTCGTGGTCCAGCCGCTTAATCGCCCGAGGAAGCGAGTTGCACCAGTTTCGAATCGGCAGCGATTTGCTGGGCCTGCTCGGCCGAAAACTCCGTCACCTTGGAATGGATATTCATGGAGCAAAACTTGGGACCGCACATCGAACAGAAGTGGGCCTCTTTGAAACCCTCTTCGGGAAGAGTCTCATCGTGCATGGCACGTGCGCCTTCCGGATCGAGTGACAACTCGAATTGCCGGTTCCAATCGAAGTTATACCGAGCACGCGAAAGTTCGTCGTCGCGGTCGCGGGCTCCTGGACGCTTCCGCGCGATATCCGCTGCGTGTGCGGCAATCTTATAGGCAATGATTCCCTGCTTCACGTCTTCGCGGTTGGGCAATCCAAGGTGTTCCTTCGGAGTAACGTAGCACAGCATGGAAGCGCCGTGCCAGCCGATCATGGCAGCGCCAATCGCGGACGTGATGTGGTCATACCCAGGCGCAATGTCCGTCACCAACGGACCAAGCGTATAGAAGGGAGCCTCGTGGCACAGTTCCATCTCCTTCTCTACTTGAAGCTGGATCTGGTCAAGAGGGATATGACCGGGCCCTTCAATCATCACCTGCACGTCGTACTTCCAGGCAACCTTCGTTAGTTCGCCTAAAGTCGTAAGCTCTGCAAACTGGGCTTCATCGCTGGCATCGGCCAAGGAACCGGGACGCAGACCGTCTCCCAACGAGAAGCTGACATCATACTTCTGGAAAATTTTGCAGATATCCTCGAAGTGCTCATACAGGAAGTTCTGCTTGTGGTTCTTCACCATCCATTCAGCCAGAATCGAACCGCCCCGGCTCACAATCCCGGTGATACGGTTCGCAGCAAGTGGGACATATTGAATCAGCACGCCCGCATGGATCGTCATGTAGTCGACGCCCTGCTGTGCCTGCTCTTCGATAACCTCCAGCATCACCTGAGGAGTCAGGTCCTGCACTCGACGCACGCGGCTGAGCGCTTCATAGATGGGCACCGTGCCAACGGGTATGGGTGAAGCGTCAATGATGGCCTGACGAATGCGCGGAATGTCGCCGCCCGTCGACAGATCCATGATCGTGTCCGCGCCGTACTTAACCGAGTACTGCAACTTCTCGATCTCATCATCGATATTCGAAGTGGTAGCTGAGTTGCCGATGTTCGAGTTGATCTTGCACTTCGACGCGATCCCGATGCACATCGGCTCCAGGGCGTTGTGGTTGATATTCGCCGGAATGATCATGCGTCCGCGAGCGACTTCGGATCGCACGAGTTCCACCGCGATATTCTCGCGTTGGGCGACGTATTCCATCTCCCCCGTGACGACTCCGGTTCGGGCGTAGTGCATCTGGGTCCGAATCGAGTCATTCTGACGCTGGGCCACCCACTCTGATCGCATGTCCGAATTATTACACACGCGCTGCATCCCGCAATCGTACAATCTATAGTCTGAAGCTGTACGGAACGGGATATTCAGATGCCCACACTAAGCAAGGCAAGTACGCTCGCCGATCGTCAGGTCCGTACGCTCCTGGCGCTCAGTCCCTCTTACCGGCAGCTTCCGCCTGAACGGCAAAGCCAGATCGCCGGCGACATGGCTAAGATAGCCGGATACCTGGTCGAACCGGAAGGCACTCCCGCCCATCGACTTCCAGGCGCGATCGCAGTGGTTGCCGGAGGCGGCGGCCTAGAGGATACGGTCAAAGCAGTCGATTTCCCTGAATTCGTAGGGGCCTTGATTAGCGGCGTGTTTCAGGCCCTCGTAGAATCTTCCATCGATCAGATGGAGGCTTACGGCGAGTTGTTGAGCAACGTCGCCGATACCGTAGACCAATTCGCAGATGACAACGTCTCCGACAGAACGGCTCGCGATTGGCTGGCCCGCACATATCCAGAATATTTCCAGCGCGACGCTGATTCAGGCGTCCTGACGCTATCGTCCAACTGCGATCGTGCCGAAGCTATCACGCGACTCCGCCTGCTTCCGCTTCCATGTTCCTTGAAGCGGCTATCCACCGCACATATAGAAACCGTGATCGTGCCAGCCGCGCGCAGCCGAATCACAGCCAGCCGCCAACAATTAGTAGCAACCATGGTGCTGATGGGCGCAAACCGATAGCCTTGGTTTGGCGATGAGGTTGCTAGGGGTAAGCCAATGGTGACTACTACGCGCCGGCGGGCCAAGATTTTTGTGAATGCGTCTTCCGGCTTCGACGCCAAAGAAGGCGCTCCCGATCGCCTGCGAGCTTTGTTCCACACCGCCGGCATCGAAGCAGACGTCGAGTATGTTCGCGCCGGCGTCAATCTTGCTT
>Ga0068619_100023_pt1 | contig 11960 bp, 10 predicted proteins | sample InSIn3SAF170_2_FD_77424 | JGI IMG/M metagenome (GOLD analysis project Ga0068619, IMG submission 77424) | Clean room microbial communities from NASA Spacecraft Assembly Facility at Jet Propulsion Laboratory, Pasadena, California, USA -... ... | reverse complement strand
TGGATATTTCATATTGATTTTGGAACCAATATTTCCATCCACCCATTCCATGGTGGCTCCTTCAGCTGCTTTAGCACGCTGAGTTACCAGGTTATAAACGTTATTCGACCAGTTCTGAATAGTGGTGTACCGGCACCGGGCATTCTTTTCCACAATGATTTCGACAACACCAGAATGGAGAGAATCGGTTTGGTAGATAGGTGCGGTGCAGCCCTCCACATAGTGCACGTACGCATCTTCATCAACAATGATGAGGGTGCGTTCGAATTGGCCCATATTTTCGGTATTAATACGGAAGTAGGCCTGTAGAGGGATTTCTACATGGACGCCTTTAGGAACGTACACGAATGATCCGCCAGACCAAACAGCAGTGTTAAGTGCAGAGAATTTATTATCTCCAGCAGGGATAACTGTTCCGAAGTATTTGCGGAATAGCTCAGGATAGTCACGCAGGCCAGTATCGGTGTCCACAAAGATAACGCCTTGTTTCTCCAGATCGTCACGAATCTTGTGGTAGACCACTTCAGATTCGTACTGGGCGGCAACGCCTGACACTAAGCGTTTCTTTTCCGCGTCAGGTATACCGAGTCGGTCATACGTTGTGCGAATATCTTCTGGGAGGTCTTCCCACGTGGAGGCCTGCTGTTCAGTAGTGCGCACGAAGTATTTATATGAGTCGAAGTCGAGTCCAGAAAGATCGGGACCCCATGTGGGGAGAGGTTTCGCAGCAAATATCTCCAGTGCCTTAAGGCGCGTCTCCAGCATCCATTCGGGCTCATTTTTTAATGCTGAAATTGTGCGAACAACATCTTCAGAAAGCCCACGATGGGCACTAGCTCCAAAAGTATCTTTGTCGTGCCAGCCGTAATCGTAGCGGCCTATAGTGTCAATATTTTTATCTCGTTCAGCAATGACGTCATCGATATCAGAGGGAAAAGTCTTCGTCATGCTTCACTTCTTTCCGCATGGTTCTGGATGGAGTTATGAGGAACAGTAACGTTTGTGGTGCAGGTATGAGCACCATATGCAATGGTGGATAACCGCTGTATGGGTGTATTCAATAGTTCAGAGAGAATATGATGTTCTGCTGCGCATAGAGCCGGGAAATCGTGGGCTACATGCGCTACCGGACAATGGTGCTGGCAAATCTGAATACCGCCACGCGCGTTTTCTACAGACGTGGCATAGCCGCATTTATTAAAAGCTTGTGCAATTTTTTCAGCGCATTCTTGAACATCTGCGCGAGTAGCATCCCTATCGAGGGGCGTAATACCTGCTACGACATCATGCATATGTTGCTGGGAGAAATCGACAAGTGCACGTTCTCCCCCCAATTTACGCACCATGCGGAGCGCATCGACAGCAAGATCGTCATAGGCATGGCCAAAATGAGAACGTCCCACATCACTGAGGTGGAATAACTTTGCAGGACGGCCTCGTCCACGTTCTTGATAAGGAGAGGGATCAACGGCTACTGCTACGCCTTCTTCGACCATAATGTCGAGGTGACGGCGTACGGCGGGGATAGTAAGCGACAACTCCTCCGCTATTGCCGACGCAGTTAACGGGCCATGTAACAGGAGTCGGGCGATTGCTTCCCGAGTAGTTAGAGCCGTATTGCGATTCATCTGCGGCAATGGTTGTGCTGATCGCTTGGAATAACGCATCAGTACCTCTTTTCCGCGGCCTTTTCATCGTACTTCCTATTTTTGCTAACACTAGTGTTGCTTAAATAATTCCCTAGGTCTAGCAAGGTTAGCCTAACGTCGTTCAGTACTTCTTCTTGTGGTTCTATCCGCTAGGCTTACTGTGTGGCATTACCTTCTTTTTCTGCGCGTACAACAGCAGCTCATGGAGATTCCTCTAAGAGGCGTTCCGCTAGTGCTGCTGTTCGCATGTTCCGCAGAGAAGAATGCGTCGTTGCTCCACTATCGGAAGAATCCACACGGCGATGGCGCATCGTACGTCTTATCGGCGCAGTGGCAGCATTGCTTGTCGCTATTGGCGGTTGGGGCGGAGGCGCCGTCATGACGCAGAATCCCATTACATCCGTCCCCGTTATTAATCTTCTGTCGCGTGCACCTTTTTCATCTGTTGGTTTATGCCTTATTGGTACAAGCGTGATAGTTGTAGCGTGGCTAACAATGATGCGCTATGCCCTCCCCCTGCGACACTACAATCGCGGGGAAACAGCAGTGACCCAAATGACAGAGGGACAAACATGGACAGTTATAGCAGCCTGGGTCCTTCCTCTTTTCTTCACTGCCCCACTGTTTTCTAAGGATGTTTATTCCTACATTGCCTTTGGCTACGCAGCTGACCATGGGTTAGATGTTTACTCCGGCGGACCGCAAGATCTTCTCCACGGAGGAGCTTTCGTTGAGAACGTTCCCCTAGAGTGGCGTCATACACCTGCCCAATATGGGGCTGGTTTCGTCGGTCTAGCTCGACTGATCGCCGCATTGACCGGTGACAACATTGTGGCAGCAATTGTGTGCTACCGTTTCCTCGCTCTTGTCTGTCTTGTCGTACTGGCGTACGTTGTCCGTTGGTTAGCACGTCGCTGCAATATGCGCATAGCGACAGCGTTATGGCTGGGAATTCTTAACCCCCTAACGCTCTTCCATATTGTGGCAGGTATTCACAATGAAGGCATTATGTTAGCGCTTACCCTGACAGGGTTAGCAGTTGGCCTGGAGGGAACCCGCTACCCCCCGGCATTCGGTGCGAGCATGGGTACTTCTTATTGTGGGAGCATGTCTTATATCGTGGGGAGCCAGTATCAAATTGCCAGCTGTGGTGGCACTCGGATTCCTCGGAGTAGAAGCGGCACGTCGCTGGTGGAATCGCTGGTGGTCAGTACCCATTATGGGTGTGATCATGGTGGTAATCATGGGGATTACCGTGGTGCTTGCTACTGTCTTGAGTGGCACTACATTGACGTGGATTTCATCCACCGGTGCCGCGGCGCAGTATCCCACAGTATTAACGCTAACGAATGATATTGCTAAAGCAGCCGCTGCCTGTGGAAAATTACTGGGTCTTGGTAACCACTATGTTGCAATTCACAGTTTCTTTATTGCTGCTGGCCTGCTTGTATCAATGGTTTTCCTCCTATGGGCACTATGGAAGGTGTATCGAGGAGAACTCCATCCAGTGGGAGGCTTTGGCATGTCTATGCTTGTTATGGTGCTGTGCTTCCCGGTGATGCATCCGTGGTATTTACTATGGGGCATTATTGCGCTTTCGGCATGGATTAATGATCGTCGTTACCGCGTTCCTGTGGTCGTTATCTCTGCAATCGTCTCTATTTGGATTATGCCGCAGGGAGGAACTATGCCCTTCTCCCTCAACGTCGTCATTATTATCGAGACCATTGTTCTCGTTGTCGCAGGGATCTTTACCTGGCGTGCACTTTTTAAGCGCGACCACGCTTTACGATATGGGGATCTCTCCTAAGGTAAACTTTCTTTTGTTGCAGGAATAGAGAAAAGCCGTCTAGCGACTGATAATCTGTGCCGATATTTCCACTTATCCGCATACACTTATACAGGAAGACTGCTGAGCGACCGCTGAACAAGGAGCCCCTCCATGCCATTGAGTCCAGAACTCATGAAATATGTTGAACCGCACTACCCTAGCGATTGGACTGATCTCGATAGTAAAGCCGTCGATACTGCTCGTCTACTGGCTGCGGATGCCGTCCAGAAATGTGGTTCTGGACACCCCGGTACCGCAATGAGCCTTGCTCCTCTTGCCTATACTCTGTACCAACGAATTATGCGGCTTGATCCCAAGGATCCCACCTGGGTGGGACGAGATCGTTTTATTCTCTCCTGCGGGCACTCTTCTCTAACCCAATACATACAGCTTTACTTCAGTGGCTGCGAACTTGAACTTGACGATATTAAGAAGTTGCGGACGTGGGGATCACTCACCCCGGGCCATCCAGAATACGGCCACACCGCTGGCGTTGAAATGACTACGGGTCCACTTGGCCAAGGTCTTGCAACCTCCGTTGGCATGGCGATGGCAGCACGACGAGAACGCGGACTTTTTGATGCGGCAGCACCAGCCGGCCAGTCCCCCTTTGACCATTACATCTACGTTATTGCCTCCGATGGTGATTTCGAAGAGGGTATTACGGGTGAAGCCAGTTCCCTCGCCGGAACCCAACAATTGGGCAACCTCATCGTTTTCTACGATGACAACAACATCTCTATCGAAGAAAATACCGATATTGCCTTCACTGAAGATGTAGCGGCACGCTATGAAGCCTATGGATGGCATGTCCAGCATGTCGATGGTGGTGAAAATATCGTTGCTATTGAAGAGGCCATTGACGTCGCTAAAAAGGTCACTGATAAACCGTCACTTATTGTGTTGCGCACTATTATTGGCTATCCCGCTCCGAATAAACAAAACACTGGATCCTGCCATGGTGCAGCGTTGGGAACAGAAGAAATTCGCGCTACTAAAGAGATCCTCGGTTTTAATCCCGATGAAGATTTTGCGGTAGCAGATGATGTTATCGCTCATACGCGGAAAGCAATTGAGCGTGGTGCTGCAGCCCATGCTGAATGGCAGAAGAGCTTTGATCAATGGGCTGCAAATAATCCGGAGAAAAAGAATCTCTTTGATCGTCTCTTTGCTGGTCAACTCCCCGAAAAATGGGACGTTGACCTACCAGTGTGGGATGCTGGAGACTCCATCGCCACGCGTAAAGCCTCCGAAAGCGCTATTAATGCTTTAGCCGCAGTACTTCCCGAACTATGGGGCGGCTCATGCGACCTTGCCGGATCCAACAACACCGTCATTAAAGGTGAGAAGTCCTTTGGTCCAGCCTCTATCACCACAGAGACGTGGAATACTGATCCCTACGGTCGTAATCTCCACTTCGGTATTCGTGAACACGCTATGGGGGCAATTCTCAATGGCATTGCTCTCCATGGACCAACACTCCCCTACGGCGGTACATTCCTCATCTTCTCCGAGTACATGCGTCCAGCTATTCGACTCGGTTCGCAGATGGGAACCAACGTTATTTATGTGCTAACCCACGATTCCATTGGACTGGGCGAGGATGGGCCAACACACCAGCCAGTTGAGCAATTAACCGGTTTGCGTTCCATCCCCGGTGTGTCTGTTTTCCGCCCCGCTGATGCTAATGAAACTGTTGCCTGCTGGAAGGCTGTTGTTCAAGATAAGCAAGGGCCGAAAGCACTTGCGCTTTCCCGTCAGAATCTCCCGGTTTTAGCTGGTACAAAGGAAAAATCTGCGGAAGGAGTGCGTCGCGGCGGTTATGTTCTGCAGGATTGCGAAGGTACTCCCGATGTAGTCCTTATTGGTACGGGTTCAGAAGTTTACCTGGCAGTTAAGGCAGCAGAGATGCTCATGAATGAAGGTATTAAAGCCCGCGTAGTGTCTATGCCGTGCCTTGACTGGTTTGAACAGCAGGATGACGATTACCAGAATTCTGTTGTTCCAAGGGATATTAAAGCGCGTGTCTCTGTTGAAGCAGGTCTTGCTTTGTCCTGGTGGAAACTACTGGGTGATGCTGGTCAGGCTGTGTCACTTGAACATTTTGGTGCTTCTGCTCCTGCTGAGGAATTGTTTGAACGTTTCGGTATCACTGCTGATGCTGTCGTTGAAGCAGCGAAAAAGTCTCTTGCTGCCGTGCACTAGGCTGCCTAAGGAAGGACATTTCGATGTCTATTAATCCTCATATTGCGGACCTCAAAAAAATAGGTACGTCCGTCTGGTTAGATGATCTTTCCACTGACTTATTGGACAGTGGTGCTGTTGACACTTTCATTAACGAGATGGGAGTGGTGGGCATTACCACCAACCCCTCCATTTTTGAAAAATCCATCACCATGTCCTCTACCTATGACGCCACTATTGCGCAGTGCGCTGCCGCTGGAGAGAGCGCTTCTGAAGCAACGTTTTCTCTTATCTGTAAAGATGTGGACGAAGCCTGTAAGAAGCTTCTTCCGATATGGGAGTCCTCTGGAGGAATAGACGGACGTGTCTCTATCGAGGTAGAGCCCGGCTTCGCCCATGACACTGCAAACACAGTAAAACAAGCACGTGCATTATGGGAGCGACTCAGCCACCCCAACCTTCTTATTAAGGTACCTGCGACTTCAGCAGGTATTACGGCCATACAGCAACTGACTAGCGAAGGCATTAGTGTCAACACCACGCTTATCTTCTCCGTGGAATGCTATGAGGCTGTTGTTAATGCATATATAGAGGGGCTAAGAGAAGCCCAAAACAATGGACTCGATATTTCGACAATTGTTTCTGTTGCTTCTATATTTGTTTCTCGCCTTGATACTGTCGTTGATAAACAACTCACCGATATAGGTACGGAAAGAGCTTTATCTCTGCGAGGAAAAGCGGGTATTACTAATTGCCGTCTTGCCTACGATATTTTCGTACAAACATATAAGCAAGGGGGAAAGTTCGATGAGTTAGCGGCCTTAGGAGGCCATCCGCAGCGTCTCTTGTGGGCATCAACATCTGTCAAGAATCCTGCCTATCCTGACACCCTCTACGTTGTTGAACTTGCAGGACCACACACCGTTAATACTCTCCCCCAACGTACCCTCAAGGCCGTTGCTGACCATGGTGATATTAAAGGCGACACTTTAACCGGAAAGAGTATGGAGGCCGCTGCCATTTGGCAGGCCATTAAGGATGAGGGTGTTGACATTAACGCCGTTGTTCAAATGCTTGAAAAACAAGGTGTAGCCGCATTTATTGAATCGTGGAAAAACCTTGTTGCTTCGGTTGAATCGCGTATGAAAGATATGTAGGCGATTATTCCTTAAGACCGTTTCTGCAACAGACAAAGGGAAGGATCTTTCTCTACTACTACTGTGTAGGAGAAAGACCCTTCCCTTTAGTGAATGGGGATCTTTTATACAGAGCTCTATACGCCCAAACGGAGTACAACACCCATTGCAATAATGGAGATTAACCAGATAATTGAGAAGATAACTGTAAGTCGGTCGAGGTTCTTCTCTACTACGCTAGAGCCTGAAAGACTAGATTGGACACCGCCACCGAAGAGGGACGATAAACCGCCGCCTTTACCGCGATGGAGAAGTACCAGCAGCATCAGAACTAGGCTGCTCACGATTGCGAGTACAAGTAGGAAGATCTTCATGGTGTCCTTCGTAAGTTATATGCAGACTTGGCTAGTATACCGTTAAACATGTAGAGACACGAAGACGGCACGCATTATGGACGACAAAGTATAGGAGATAGAGCACAAGCGGCAGAGTAAGAGGGGCGTGTATTTTATACACACCCCTCTTACTTTTAGGCGTAATAGAATTTATCGTTACGCAGCGGAATTAGCGGCGAGCGCACAAAGTTTGGCGAACTCGTCAGCCTTCAAAGAAGCACCGCCTACGAGGCCGCCATCAACGTCCTCTTCAGCAACGATCTCAGCAACATTGCCGGCATTGACGGATCCACCGTAAAGGATACGCATGGAGTCAGCAAGTTCCTGATCAGAGATTTCAGCGATGGTCTTACGAATGGCACCACATACCTCTTGAGCATCAGCAGCAGAAGCTACCTTGCCGGTACCAATAGCCCAAATGGGCTCGTAGGCAATAACAACCTTGGAAAGCTCTTCGCGGCTTAGACCAGCAAGAGAAGCCTTGGTCTGGGCAGTGACGAAGTCAACGTGGGTACCCTTTTCACGAATATCAAGAGCTTCACCAACGCAGACGATGGGCTGCATATTATGAGCAATAGCAATCTTAGCCTTAGCAGCTACTTCTTCGTTGCTCTCAGAGTGGTACTCGCGACGCTCGGAGTGGCCAACAACAACATAGGTGCAGCCGAGTTTCTCCAGCATAGAGGGAGCGATTTCACCCGTGTAGGCACCGGACTCATGAGTGGAGATGTCTTGTGCACCGTAGGCAAGAGCGAGTTTGTCGCCTTCAACAACGTTCTGTACAGAGCGGATATCGGTGAAAGGAGGGATCACAGCGACATCGACATTCTCGGTGTACTTATCGGGAAGGGCGAAGGATAGTTTCTGAACTAGTGCGATGGCCTCAAGATGGTTGAGATTCATCTTCCAGTTACCAGCAATAAGTGGCTTGCGAGCCATAGTTTTTCTCCTTAGATAGGGCTAGGACATTACTTTTGTAGAACGGCAATACCGGGAAGTTCTTTACCCTCAAGAAGTTCGAGGGAAGCGCCACCACCGGTAGAGATGTGGGAGAAACCATCTTCGTTGAGACCAAGGGTACGAACTGCTGCAGCGGAATCTCCACCACCGACAACAGAGAAAGCGCCATGGGAAGTAGCAGCGATAATAGCTTCAGCAACGCCACGAGTACCATCGGAGAACTTTTCGAATTCGAAGACGCCGGCCGGGCCATTCCAGAAGATGGCCTTTGCTTCAGCAAGACGTCCAGCAAATTTCTCAACGGACTTTGGTCCTACGTCAAGACCCATCCAACCATCGGGAATTTCGTTTGCGGCAACAGTCTTCGCGTTGGCATCCTTCGCAAACTTATCGGCAACGACAATATCAACGGGAAGGGCGATAACATCGCCGTACTTCTTAAGAAGCTCCTTGCAGGTATCAACCATGTCTTCTTCAAGGAGTGAAGTACCAACTTCGTAGCTCTGCGCCTTGAGGAAGGTGAAGCACATACCGCCACCAATAACGAGGGTGTCCGCCTTAGGCGCGAGAGACTCAATAACGCCAAGCTTGTCGGAGACCTTGGAACCACCCAGCACTACAGCATAGGGACGGGCAGGATTCTCAACGAGTTGAGAAAGGGTGGTCACCTCATGCTCAACGAGTTTGCCAGCATAGGCAGGGAGGAGCTTAGCGACATCGTAAACGGAGGCTTGCTTGCGGTGGACAACGCCAAAGCCATCGGACACAAAAGCACCGTTGTCACCAGTGAGAGCAGCATATTCTTTTGCAAGAGACTGACGCTCTGCTTCATCTTTAGAGGTTTCGCGGGCGTCGTATCGAACGTTCTGTAGCAGTAGGATATCGCCATCGTTAAGACCACGAGCGCGTTCTACAGCATCGGGTCCCGTGACATCATCAGCAATCTGAACGAACTGGCCAAGCTGTTTGCTGAGTTCTTCAGCAACTGGAGCAAGGGAGAAAGCAGGATTTGCTTCGCCTTTAGGACGACCAAGGTGGGCACAGACAATGACGCGAGCTCCACCTTTGAGCAAAGCCTTAAGAGTAGGAAGGGATGCTGTGATACGGCCTGGATCAGTAATCACACCATCTTTGAGAGGAACGTTAAGGTCAGAACGGACGAGAACCGTACGACCAGCAACACCTTCAGCCAGAAGATCGTCCAAAGTTTGGACTGCCATAACTTTATTCTCCAATGAACGTGTGTAGAGAGTGCTACACGAAATGAGATTGTTATCCTTGATTGTCATTATCAAGGGTCAAGGTAAACAACGAGCCTGGCCTATCGAATGATAGGCCAGGCTCGGAGTCTACATCGTCATCGAATTACGACCACGGCGGGTAAGTTCGATGGCCTATGCTCTTACTAGTTTAGAGCTTGGAGGCAACGAGGTCGACAAGGTTGACGAGGCGGTTGGAGTAGCCCCACTCGTTGTCGTACCAAGCGCCGATCTTGATGAGCTCGCCGTTAACGCGGGTCAAGCCAGCATCGAAGATGGAGGAGTGAGGATCGCCCTGGATATCGGTGGATACGTAGGGAGCCTCGGTGTAGCCTAGAACGCCCTTAAGTTCGCCCTCAGAAGCCTTCTTCATAGCAGCGTTGATTTCTTCAACGGTAACTTCGCGGCTCATAACAGCGGTGAGGTCGGTGATAGAACCGGTGGGCAGCGGAACGCGAATGGCGAAGCCATCGAGACGGCCCTTGAGCTGCGGAAGAACGAGAGCCACGGCGCGGGCTGCACCAGTGGTGGTGGGAACCATGTTCAGGCAGGCAGCGCGAGCACGGCGCATATCCTTGTGCGGGCCATCCTGGAGGTTCTGATCCTGGGTGTAAGCGTGGACGGTGGTCATGAGACCCTTGACAATGCCGAATTCCTTATCGAGGACCTTGGCAACCGGAGCCAGGCAGTTGGTGGTGCAGGAAGCGTTGGAGATAACGTCCTGGGAACCATCGTATACTTCGTCGTTAACGCCCATAACGATGGTGGCATCTTCGTTCTTGGCCGGAGCGGAAATGACGACCTTCTTGGCGCCAGCTTCAATGTGGCCACGAGCCTTGTTGGCATCGGTAAAGATACCGGTGGATTCAACAACAACGTCTACGCCAAGCTCACCCCAAGGAAGAGCAGCTGGGCCTTCCTTGATGGAGAGAGCACGAATCTTCGCATCGCCGACGTAGAGGTACTCGTCGTCGTGGGAAACTTCCTTGTCAAGGCGACCCAGAATGGAGTCGTACTTGAGTAGATGAGCGAGGACCTCGTTGGTGGTGAGGTCATTCACGGCCACGATCTCGATTTCGGTGTTACCCTGGGCGCGCTGTGCTTCCACTGCGCGGAAGAAGTTGCGGCCAATGCGGCCGAAGCCGTTGATGCCTACTCGCACCGTCACAATAAGCTCCTTAAATAGATGTTCTGTTTGGGTGATATTTCTCGATCACCAGCAAGTCCAAGAATAGTGGCTAAACCTGTAATTCGCACTATTTTGATCATTCAAAATGGGGTATCCCCAGGTCGCCAACTAGTCCATGTGATTAAAAACACACATAATATCTGACAGCATTCGCGTCACATTGATGGTGTGTCTACGCATTTGACCATTTTGTTCTACCTCATTACGAATGAGGAATAAAGAAAATAATCTTAATATATTGTCTCATAATCTATTACATATTGAGTATATCTGGATTACATGCTGCTGCAGCGGTTTCAGTGTCAGGCACGCCTAATTCTTCTGCACGCCGATCAGCGAGAGAAAGTAAGCGTCGAATACGTCCTGCCACAGCATCTTTCGTCATAGGAGGATTAGCTAGACGGCCCAATTCCTCCAAAGAAGCCTGCCGGTGTTCAAGCCTCAATAGGCCAGCCGCCAAAAGATGTTCGGGAATATCGTCACCCAAAATCTCTATGGCTCTTTCGACACGCGCAGCAGATGCCACAGCCGCACGTGCTGATCGCCGTAGATTAGCATCGTCAAAATTGGCCAAACGGTTAGCAGTAGCCCGGACTTCACGCCGTTTACGCTGCTCCTCCCACACTTTATAGGTCTCAGGAGCGCCAATAGTACGAAGCATTTTACCGATCTGCTCAGCATCTCTGATCACAACCCGGTCACTCCCCCGTACTTCGCGAGATTTGGCAGTGACATTAAGACGCCGCGCTGTTCCCACCATCGCTAGCGCAGCCTCAGAACAGGGACAGGTTATTTCTAATGAGTTTGACCTACCAGGTTCAGTAAGAGATCCATGAGCGAGGAAAGCACCCCTCCATGCGGCGGCTGAATCCTCCACAGATCCCGCCACTACTGCTGCGGGAATACCTCTAACCGGTACTCCCCGACGATCAATCAGACCCAATAATCGAGCAAGATCAGTACCGTGAGAATTAAGCTGCAGCAAATAGCGGTGCGGACTATTTTCACCCGAACCAAGGATATTGAGTTCCATGGAAAGGTGGTACAGATGCTCTACCGCTGCTACGACTCTGCGAGCAATTGGCTCCGAATCAACTTCAGCCTTTAATTCAACTCTTGTGCCATTAGGGTGAAGACTACCGACAAAACGCAATAGCGTTGCTATCTCGGCGATCAATGGATCTCGACGAGGGACAGCAACTTTTGCTAGTTCTTCCTTAAGCTCTGCCGTCAATGACACAGAATTACCTTCCTCTTCTTCCCACCGCAGGCCTATATTCCTGGGTTATTCGCGACCTAAATCCCGATGCACCGCCGTCACATTAGCATCTGGAAGCGCTTCTGCGAGACGACGAGT
>Ga0068619_100022_pt1 | contig 12001 bp, 14 predicted proteins | sample InSIn3SAF170_2_FD_77424 | JGI IMG/M metagenome (GOLD analysis project Ga0068619, IMG submission 77424) | Clean room microbial communities from NASA Spacecraft Assembly Facility at Jet Propulsion Laboratory, Pasadena, California, USA -... ... | reverse complement strand
TTTATAAAGTGGGTATTTTCTTGGCACAGGTGACAGGATTCGAACCTGCATCACCCGGATTTGGAGTCCGGCATTTTCCCAATTAAACTACGCCTGCATCTTGCAGCGTACTTGAACTTTATAGAACTCGCAAAGACTGCAGGTAGATGTTAAGATATTGTCGCAGTTTTTCTCCTCGAGCAGATGCCTTTCTGGTAGCTCTATTGACCTTCCTTTGAACTGGAAAATGTGTCCAACAAAATCGTAGACCCGGTAACTAGAACAGTTCTAGTTACCGGGCACCGCCACCTACTTTGTACCCGTTTCCGCCTTAAACGGGCAAAATAAGATTATCACGACGGGTGTTTTATTTTGTTACTTATGCTATTCACAGTACCTTTCTTTTTCTCGCTACGAAACGATTTCTGATGTAGAATCGTCCGTATTGTCAACGGCCTCGTCAATCGGTTCTGGGGCTGGGGTTTCTTCAGGGGCTGGATCAGGAATCATCTCCGGTGCTGGTTTTGGGGTAGGAGTAGGGTTATCAAAGACAAAGTTAGCGTCTGTGTTTCCAGAATTAGTGTTAGGGTGTGTTCCACGGGTAGGAAGAGGGGTGTTTCTCGTGTAGTCCCAGTTATTGGTGGCAGTTTTCACAGTTCCTTGGTGCGATGGTACACCGTTTCTAGCGGGTGCAGGAGCTGAGTTTGCTCCATCGGAGTTATGCGAAGAAATTCCTTGGTTAGAGGAGTTGTTTTCCCGCTGCACCTGTGATTGAGGCTCCTTAGAGTCCTTGTTATCCTTCTTGTCTTTGGGATCTTCGGACGTGGTTTCAGATGTGGAGGTTGGTTTCTTGTTTTCTGAGGACGACGGTACAGATGTAGATTCTGTGGACGAGGTTTCTTGTGTAGTTGTCGCCTCTTCTTGTGCAGAAGGTTTATTCTTATCTCCTACGCTTAAGTCGCTTCCTGATACTCCAAGTACTGTAAGGAGGACAGTGGCGACTCCTACGATACTCCACTGCACAGGTGACGAGGTTTGATTCTTCGATATGATAACCCAGGCGAGGAATGCAGGTACGCAGAAAAATCCGATAGCAGTAATAAGGAGCAAATAGTGTTGTGTGAGTAGGGCATAACCGGCCACAATTGTTCCGAGCACTGCGAGTATTGTAGCTAGTACGAGAGCCATGACTCGACCTATGTGGAATTCTGCTTCTTCTTGCTCCGGAGGTTCAATGGGAGCTTCAGGGGCAGGGGTGAGGTTTACCATGATGTTCGGCGCTTTCTTTTGTTAGGTGATTTTAATCGAAGATGATTCTATCACCGTCTAACCCCGAGAGGACCCTGGCTTTAGCCATGGGGAGGAAAGGGGTTATTTAAGTGTCCTTTTATCTTATCAAAACGTTTGTTGATTTCAAAGACAAACTTGACATTATATCCGTTCGTGGTATACTGGCAAGTATGTCAACGACACGCAGATACAACTATAAACTGCGGGTGAGCCTTAGTAAGGAAGAAAAACTCATCCGCGAGTTTGGTATGTGTAGATGGGTGTGGAATGAATGTGTTGACAGGTTTAGACGTGGCGACGGTTCAGGAAACTTAGAGAAGTGTCTTACCGAGGCTCGAGCTAAAAGTTCCTGGCTTAGAGACGGTTCTTCTGTTGCACAACAACAGATGATCAGACGCTACCGTAAAGCTCTCAACGATTCTTTTGATGTACCTGGAAGAGGTAGGCCACGTCACAAGACTAAGAAAAAGTCCCGTCCGTCGTTGACATACAGCAGGAGTGGGTTAAGTCTTGTTGAGGACACAGATCACAACGGAACATCGAGAACTCGCCTTAACATTGCAAAGGTAGGCACGATACCTGTCGTGTGGTCTCGAGATCTTCCTTCTGATCCCTCGTCAGCACACATCTATCAAGATTCGGTGGGTGACTGGTTTGTCTCTTTTGTCGTCACTGTGGAAGACCAGGAGTCTGAACACTTTTCTAACACAGGGAAAGCCACGGGAGTTGACTGGGGTGTGAAACAACCAGCAACAACCACAATCGATGAACTAGATCTTGACTACAACCCTAGAAAGCAGAAGGTACAGCTTAACCGGGCGAAGTATCAACGCAGAATGGCTAGGGTGAGGAAAAACAAGGATCAAGAATCTCGACGCATTTATAAGAAGAATAAAAAGAAAGCTGCAAGGTTGCAGCGTAAAGCTACGCGACAAGCTCAGGATGATGCGTACAAGTGGGCAAACAAAGTAGCACGCAAGGTAGATGCCGTTGCTGTGGAAGACTTCAAGTCTTCTTTTCTCCACAAAACAACAATGGCTAAGAAAGCTACTGAGAACGGTGTAGGGAGACTCAAGAGAACCCTTGTTTACACGATGGAAAAACGAGGAAAGAAAGCAGTCCTCGTTAATCCTGCCTACACTTCTCAGGAATGTTGTCAGTGTCATGCGAGAACCAAGCATGACATGAGTCTTAAAGAAAGACAATTTTATTGCACAGAGTGTGGATTTTCTTTCCCCAGAGATAAAAATTCTGCCTTTGTGATGGAATATAGGGCTGGTTTCAACCCTACTTTCGTTGACAGTGTAAGACTAGAGAACCCTCGGGTTTCTCTAGCATCCTAGAAAGGAATCCCCCGGATTTATCCGTGGGGAGGAATCAATCATTTGTGCAGCTGCGATTACTGTTCCCTGTGAAATTCTTAACTCATTGTTGTGTGAAAGCGGGGTTTTGTGGTTTAATGGTAGACATGCTGGACAATAAAAGTACTTTCGTTGATGGTGCCAAAGATCTTGGAGCCGTGCAGGATGAATTTTCTGAGTACTGGTACTCCGAGCTAAGGGGGATCGCAGCGAAGGGCTTGCTGTCGTTAGATGTTGTGCAGAAACTGCAGCGAACTCTTTGTGTTCCTTTCTATGACGCTTTCCGCTTCATGGGGGTGTGGGGTCCTGGTGATTATGAGGTGGGGTTGGTGTGTCGTCTGTCGTTGCAGACGGCGTCGGTGTATTTGCATCACAAAGGTCTCGATGAAGGGGAGGTTGGTTCGTGGTGGAAGATGAATGAAGATAAATGGATTGAGCGGCTAGACGAGTTGTCTGATGTCCGTGTTCGAGTTGCGGGCTGATACGTGTTTAATGTATGATCGAAGTTGTACCTGAAACACGGTTGTTGCTTGAAAACTTAACGGTCAGCAAGCATATTCCCCGCACACGCGGGGTTGTTCCGGTTACTGTATTCTTCTAAACCTGCAGCTTAACGCCTCTTTCTGGTACATACCTGACAGATGGGGCGTTTTTCTATCAAATAGGAAAGAAAATGCGTTAAACTTAAAACGCGTACATGTGAGCAAGAAGAGAATTACCATGTCTGAGAAGCCAGAAGCCTCGACGTCTTTAGCGTCGAGGTAGTCCACAATAGAATAGACCTTCATCGTCACAACAAAACGATCATAAACAAAGGTGTAAAATGTCAGACCAAACTAACCTTACCCTAGAACAGATGCCACTCCCGACCATCGACGGCGGATTCCAAACAGTGCTCGCAGACCCACCTTGGCGGTTTCGGAACCGTACAGGCAAGGTTGCCCCAGAGCACGGTCGCCTGAGCCGCTACGAAACTATGACCCTCGACGACATCAAAGCCCTTCCGGTCGATGGTGCAACCGCCGAAAACGCACACCTCTACCTCTGGGTACCAAACGCATTACTGCCCGAAGGTCTTGAAGTCATGCAGGCGTGGGGGTTCCGGTACGTTTCAAACGTGATCTGGGCGAAACGACGCAAGGACGGCGGACCGGACGGACGCGGAGTGGGCTTCTACTTCCGCAACGTCACCGAGATCATCTTGTTCGGAGTCAAGGGATCAATGCGGACTCTTCCTCCCGCGCGGAGCCAGGTCAACATGATAGAAACCCGCAAGCGCGAACACTCCCGAAAACCCGACGAACAGTACCCCTTCATCGAACGTTGCAGCCCTGGCCCCTACTTGGAGATGTTTGCTAGGTATCCGCGTCAAGGCTGGACCTCGTGGGGAAACGAATCCGGCGAAGATGTCGTACCAAGGGGTAAAGTCCACAAGGGATACGCTGGTGGTGCTATTGAACCTAAAATCGATGCCCCCATGTTAAATCTCATCAACGACTAAAGCCCGAGGAAGAAGTGGCTCTAATCAAGCAGGTCGGGGAACATCACAACACTGGCACGACAATCAGAGACCTCGTAGACGCAACAGGTCTCACCCCGATGTATTACGGAAGCCTCCAGCTTTAGCTGTGAGGGAGAATTGATGCGCTAGGCCTTAAAGATTTGTCTCTTGATCGAGAACTTGGATTGCACAAGCCCCCGTCCGTGAGGGCGAGGAGTAAGTCGATCATATTCTCTGTCAGACGGGGTGTTTTTCATTCCTAGTCCACGGTCTACGAGTACACTATGGGAACGATACACACCCACCACCTACTCCAGAAAGCGAACTGTGGCACACCATACTCCCATCTTCATCCAGGGCATTGTTGAGTGGATAGAATACGACCGCAAAACCGCCTCCGAATGGCACCGATTCGCCACGATCGACAGCATCCGACAATTCGAGGTGTACTGGGCGAAACTAGAACCACAAGTCCGCCTTATCAAAGCAAACACGTACCACTCGTTTGAAGTCCACTACCACCCGGCCCATGTGCAAAAAGATATTCACCGCAGTTTTGCAAAGGGCCCTTCTGAGGTGATGGACGCGGCTGAGTATGGTCGTGTTCGCCCGGATTTGTGCAAGGTGGGGTATGCGACGGGTACGACGTGTGGTAATTCCACGGATGGCCCGGCGTCGTATGGTGCGGAGCATGCGTATTTTAAGGCTCCGTCGTTTGAGGGTGATTCTGGCTCGCCGGTGTTTGCGCAGACACGGACGGGTGAGATTGTTGCTGTAGGTGTGTTGTCTGGTGAGATGGTGGGCGGTATTGAGTATCGTTCTGCGCAGACGTTGTCTAAGGATTTGTTGCGTAATTTGGGGGTTAAGGTGCAGGCCACGGGGGCCTAGTGTGGTTGGTTCGCCCTAGTTTGTTCAAGTAGGCCACATTAAGCACATGTGTCGTGTATAATTATTTTTGTACGCCCCAGACTTAGGTATGTAACCTTCAGTATCGCCTCTGCCATAGTGCATGCGACTGCACCTCTCACACTTGTGACGTGGCTGGGGCTACAATACTGTTGCCTCAATTAGTGGGGCAAAGCCTGGGCCTTGAATGATACTGGAGACAATTGCGGGGCCATTTTCGCCTATGGTGTCTTCTGGCCCTGGGCGTTCGGTTATGTCCCATGCAAGGCTGGTCCAGGGGACGAGCTGGAATCCTTCTACTTCAGTATCGTAACTGTTTTCATTGTCAACAATTGTTGAACTATCGACTACGTGTTCGCCTGAATGGGCAAGAATGTTCACGTAGGTCACAACATTTTTGTCCATGTTCGCAAGGCGTTCGGCAGTGTCTGTATCAAGTTGGCTTTCTGGAAGTTTCCTATAGGGTTCTGCAGCGCATCGTTCGGGGCGCTCGTATACAGGGAGTGTGGTGGCGTACGCCGCGCAGGTGAGGGAGTCTTTGGGGGCTTGTACTTCTACTGTTCGGAAGAATGCTTCGGGGTTGTGCTCCATTTGACTTCCTCCTCGCCCTTACAGACGAGGATTCCCGGCTAGGCCGGAGGTAAGGATTCTCCCAGAAGGATCTTCCCCATCGTTTAAACACAACGCGAAGTCCTCACGCGGTGCGTGGTTATTAATAAGGGACAAACCACTTTCCCTGATATTAAGAGCAGCGTTATGATCCGCATTATCAGTGTGACCACACTTCATGCAAGAGAAAACAGCTTGGCTTTTGCGGTTTTCTGCACTTGTGTGACCACAACGGAAACACCGCTGCGATGTATAAAAAGCAGGACATTTTACAACATCCATCTTGTCGCTTAGACGAGTTTCAAACTTGTTCCAAGAAGACGAAGAAATAGAACGATTAAGCCCTGTCTTCGCAGCCTGACCGTTAGGGAGATACTTACCCGTAGAAGACTTTTTAGCTGGAACACGTTTAGTCATAGACGACGTTTTTAGATCCTCAATCACAGCACAAGCGTAGCGCCGTGCGAGATCTGTGGTAGTGGTCTCTAACCACTCTTTTCTTCGATTAGCGATCTTGAAACGACAAGCTGCCATCTTACGAAGAATTTTCTCTCGACCCGCAGAGCCTTTGTCTTTTCTAGACAGAGCCTTTTGTAGGTTGATGTATCTTTGTGAACTAGACACACCTTCGGGGATAGTTAACTCATCACCGTCGCTGGTCATGGCAGTGATTTTCACTCCACGATCAATACCTACAACACCTGTTCCTGAGTGTTTCTTTTCAGGTGGCGGTGTTGTAAAAGAAACGAACCATTTTCCGTTAACATACGAAACACGAGCACTTGTTGCTTTTTCTATTTGCCACCACTTCATTGAGACGCGGAATCTTACCCATCCTACTTTAGGAATGTGTACTCCAGCGTTTCTTTTGTTGTAGCGGCGAATGGAAACATTCTTGATACAGAACGATTGTTTGCTGTTCCGTTTTTTGAAAACGGGGTATTTGGTTCGACCTTTGAAGAAGTTCACAAACGCTCTATTGAGGTCTCGAAGTGCAGATTGTTGTACGTCAGAAGATCCTTTACGAAGCCAGTCCACTTCAGATCGTAGCTGAGCTAGTTCCTTGCACTGTGTATTGTAAGTAACTTTCACTCCGTGTCGGCGATGAGTTTGTGTGAGTGCTTTACGCTGAGATAATCCCAGATTGTAGACAAAACGTGCTTGACCACAATGAACCACAAGATCACGCTCTTGCTGCGGTTCAGGGTAAAGACGCTGTTTTATACTCACGTGGTCCACACTACACAATAACTAGCATTTAGGAAAATGCTTGCCTTGCTAACCCCGCCCTTACGGACGGGGCTTGCACAAGCCAAGTTCTCGGTCATGTTGTAGGCTGGCGATGATGGTGGGCGCGGAAGGTCCATTGTCGAATACGACGGCGTCGAGATAGAAATACGTGTGTGCTGTGTCGGAAACGTCATCAAAGTCGAGGCCATGTTTGCGTGCTATGGCCCATGTCGCTTGTGTCTCCACGGAGGGCTTTTTGTAGATGGTGTGCCATTGGAGGTTGGGGTTGAGGTCGCGTAGGTGCGTGGCAAGGGCGGCTGCAGGGGTTGTGGTGCTGTTTTCGCCGTCGTTGTTGATGATGTCTTCGATGAGGTTCAGGTCGTGGGGTCCGAGTGTGGTTCGGAAGTAGGTAACGATAGTGGTTTGCATGGTTTTGATTTTAGCAGAAGCGAGGTGGTTTCTTGATGGGGTGTTGAGGTGGAGTTGCGATTATAGTTACACAGTGGTAGCATAATCTGTAGAAACGCAAACCAAACCAACCCAAGGAAACCTCGTGAGCAACGCCACCGAAGCCGCCCAATACTACCAACTACTCTCCAACAGGCTAAGCAAAAGGGACTACACCGTCCAACTAGAAAACCTAGAATCCCAAGACGACAACTCCTGGACCACAGAATTTAGCTTCTACCCCAACAAAAACAGTCTCCAAAACAAAGAAGCACACGTCGTCTACACCGCCCAGTTCTCCGGAAACCACGGGTGCACCGCACTCATTAAGAACCTAGCTTTCAACGTCGTACCCCGCGAAGACCCCCGACCACTACGCGACGGAGAAGAGAAAGAACTCAAGGAACGAAGCAAGTATATCAACTCTGCTCTTAACTCCTTGTCTCTCATACTCAAAGATTCTGATGGAATGACCTTGCCTTATTTGCTCGCAGACCTTCTATGCGACGTCGCAGGATACGCAGGAATCTCCTCCGAGAAGGGAAAGAACCATTAGTAGTCTTGTTGGATGTGACAAAGCCTGCGCAGTTTTACGAAAACTCGCTGCTAACCTTAATTCCGCAGGGTTCGATACCACACTCGAAAAACTAACCCCTGTAGACTCTACAGAAGAGGAGTAGCGACTTTCCTTTAGCATGCGGCCCCGACTCCACACTACTGAAGGAAGGTACGTACAGATCTCTTTCACCTTAGAGCACTGGACTGATAGCGGCTACTTCGCTGCGGTTTGTATTTCGAAACTGAGGAACCTAATCGTGTCAGAAAATACTGGCACTGAATAGGACGAACGAAGAAAGTTGCGTTTCTTGGGCCTTGATATTTGACAAGTTCTTTGACATGTAGTACTATAGCTTTTATCAGCCGCTTAAGGGGCTGATATGGGAATGTCGTACAGTGGCTAGTACCCCAGTCTTCCAAACTGGCGACGCGGGTTCGATTCCCGTCATTCCCTCCAACGGTACAGCGGAAAACTATGCTTTCTGGGTTTCCAGAGGGTGTAGCCTGGCATAATTTTTATCTCTTGCTGGCGCTGTGTGCTTCTGTTTGTGATGTACACATAGACAGGAGCAGTTACCCAAAGATCTAGGTGGCCCGTTGAGGAAACAGCAGCACAGTTGACGCGTAATATAACTAGATATTCTCCTTAATTTATTGAGCTGGGGGATGCAAGTTCGATTCCCATCGCGTCTGTTCGTACTGTGGTGCTGCTTCCTCGTTAAGCTTCTGTGGCGCAGTTGGTTAGCGCGTCGCCCTGTCACGGCGAAGGTCGCGGGTTCGAGTCCCGTCAGAGGCGCAAATTAAGCCCCTCAAGAAAACTTGAGGGGCTTAAATTTGAATAGCAGTGAAGGTCGTTTTGTTAATACTTGCTCAATAGTGATCGGAAGGCATCCGAAGCGATTTCCTGGGCGGTGTCGTAGAACTTGTGTTCTGTCGATTCTAGTAGGTTGTAAGATGCATGTTCATCAAAGAGATTGAGCAGGTCTTTGTCTGACATGTTCCTGATCGCTTCTTCGACTTCATCTGCCTTTTCTTCATCGAGATCAACATATTCGAACGCGTCCATAAGACGATCCCTGAAATTTTCTTCGTTCAAGATTAGCTCCCAAATGCCCATCTTTCAACCTTTCTCAGTAGTTCGTTTTGCTTCGTAGTTCCGCTCTCATAATATCACATAGCTGTTGGCAGTTTCGTGGTCAACTAGTATTGTTTAAGACGATAGGACGAAGAAAACTCCGAAGGAAAACACGATTGTTGCTAGCAAGATAAACAAGATATTTTCTCTCCGGGATCGATCTGTCCGTTCGCCATTCAAGAACATAACGATAAGACAAGCAACGAGAGAGATGTAGACGGCGATAAGAACAATAAGTTTGATCATAGTGGTGTTTTTCTTCGAGTACGTTGTTTTCAATTAACACCTTTAAGATACCTTAAATGTGTTATTTTCGCCAACACAAAGTGGAAGAAACTAACTCCTTTCGTGGACTTTCCTTGCGTACCTAGATGTCAATACGGTAACCGAAAAGAGAGGACACAAATGTACAACATTAACTACGACGAACAAGTAGAAGCTTTCCATATCTCCTGGGAAGAAGACCCCAAGTATGCCTACTCCATCCCTATTAATGGTTGACAGCTATTGGCAATGTAACATACAATATTCAATATGAAACTGAGCGAATACGCCGAGAGAAAAGACATTCACTACCGCACCGCGTGGAACCACTTCCACCAGGGAAAGATTCAAGGTGCCTACCTTGACGAGACTGGTCACATTGTGATTCCAGACCCGGAGGAGGAGTTACGCCAAAGGGCTGCGCTGTATTCTCACGTCTCAACACACGGCCAACGCGATGATCTTGAGAGACAGGAAGCCAGACTGAAAGAGTTTGCGTCGTCTCGCGGTTTAGAGATTGTGCATTCGGTTTCGGAAATTGGCTCTGGCGTAAACGACCAACGACCAAAACTCGTTAAACTGCTCAACACACCAGACTGGGGTGTGCTTGTTGTAGACTCCACCACTGACTCCGACGAAGGTCGAATGGAAGACATCTTTTCCATTCTCTACTCCTACGCCGCAATTGAGTACGGAAAGCGCGGTGCAAAACATCGCGCTGAACGGGCACATCGTGTATTAGACGGAGACGATGGTGAAAACTAAGACACACCACCGAAGCGTGGAGATAAAACACCACGCTAACCAGGCGAAGGTCGGACAAGTTGAAGACCTAACTCGCTGGTTTGTCTCCGCCTGCGCGGTGTGCAAAACCGAGAAAATACGCCACCTTCGCGCTGGTGGAAAGCTCGAACGGTTCTCTAAGAGTCAGTGGACAGTCGGTAAGCCAGACGTGTTTTCGGCACGAATGTTCAAGTCCGTCGAAAACGTCGTTGACGCAGCGCTTCGTTCTTGGCAGGAACTCTCTGTTATCGCTGGTAGGAAGATTATTAGCGAGTGGAGAAGAAAGGACACCGAGTTAAGCGACGACGACTTCATTGCACTCTACACGCTGAATAAAGCAAAGCGCTGGTGGGATACGGAAGCCGAGTTTCCACACCATAGGGAGCGGTTAATTCGTGAGATTCTAAAGCGAAACCCGTTCCCGGTATTGGACGGCAAAACCATCACACTTGATTCAATCGTCTGTGACATCGTTGAGGCGGATCAGGCGAAGCACGAAACATGGCTCGAAATACGCGGGTTTAAGGGGACACGAATTGTCCTGCCCGTAGAGAAAACCCCCCACTTCAACACCGAGATGTCGCAGGGTAAAGAGTGTGGCGTCACCCAGCTCCATCTTGACCGTGACAGGAATCTTGTGATTCACCGCGTGGTTGAGAGGGCCAGCGCGCCGCTTCGGCAGGAAGGCAAAGACATTGGCATTGATTGGGGACTCAACAATCTTATCGCAACAACAGACGGACAATTGCTTGGCCTGGCACTTTACCCGTGGCTGAAAGAGCGCGATGAAGAACTTTTGGCGTTAACCAAGAGTCTGCAACGCCAGGGAATCAAACCACGTTCGTCCAAACGCTACAGGGCACTTCAACGAAGAATCAGGCAGTACGTCAAAAATGAGGTTGGGCGCGTCCTGAACCGCCTTGCTGAGCAAGATATTCGTTCAATTACCTGCGAAGACCTGGACTTTCGGGGCAAGGGACTTTCACGCAGAACCCGCGTGATTGTGTCTCGTGCTGGCAGAAGTGCCTTCAAACAGAAACTTGCTGACCTTACCGAGAGTCATGGGATTGAAGTACATACAGTGAACCCTGCTTACACATCAAAGCAATGTTCAGGGTGTGGTCTTGTTGCAGGTGGGCAGCGTAAGGGTTCGTCCTTTCAGTGTCTTCACTGTGGGAAACGAATACATTCCGACGTGAATGCAGCGAGAAACATTATTGGCAGACGTTCTGCCCCTGATAATGGTTTTCGCTACTGGTCAAAAGAAGAAGTCCTTGAGTATCTGAATCGTGAGTTCACCTCCACGTGGGGACTGGCTCCCGACTTGATACTCAGGCGACACCACGCCCTTACAGCAGGGCTTCCAGGGACTGCACAGCGCAAGCCTGGTTGGGTAAGTTCACCCGCTACAAAGTGACACGATTTTCTATCGAATCACATGCTGTACGGGGTGGAGTCCATTGGCCCTAATCTCATCGACACCTTGATGCTCCTTTTTAACTCGGAAGACGAGCGGATTCCCCAGGAAAATCTTCGGCCACTCTATAATTTTGTGGGTCTGAAATAACAATAATACTCTTCAAAATCGACCAGATCTTGAAGAGGATTGTTGTTAATAAAAGCTCCTGTACGTACACGGGAACCCTTCGGAGTCATACCAGTGATACTCGTCACGAATAAAGTGGTCTTCGAAAGGGGTAGGGTAGTCGAGCATCTCCAGCGCCTTGTCAACAGGAACCTCTTCACCATATTCAGACACTAAAACCAGCTCGTTAGGCATATCACGAAGAAAATCCTTGACATCCTGCAAGCTCCGAATGGACATATCAGGACAATACATCTTAATGTAGTCAGGAACAAGATCAACAACCCCTCGAATCCCATAATAGTCGAGACCATCATTATACTGTGGCTGGAACTCAAGAACCTTGTCCCAGG
>Ga0068619_100019_pt1 | contig 12451 bp, 12 predicted proteins | sample InSIn3SAF170_2_FD_77424 | JGI IMG/M metagenome (GOLD analysis project Ga0068619, IMG submission 77424) | Clean room microbial communities from NASA Spacecraft Assembly Facility at Jet Propulsion Laboratory, Pasadena, California, USA -... ... | reverse complement strand
GCTTTTCTCTTTTGTGATTACCCAACAAATATTCCTTCGTCTACTCGAGAGTCAAGTTTCCTGATCTTGTTATCCTCCCTCTTCTTCTTTCTGCTTACCATCTGAATATCTTGTAGTCTAAATAAACTTGGTATATGCAGATGATATTTGTATGTCTTATCCCAGTTCTTGGAAATATTGCTAGTGTCAACCCTGTGACTCCATGCCCAATGGTTAAAGTTACCATTTTTACAACCAAGTCCGTTTCAAGTTGAATTTGGCCACTAAGAAAATGAGTGAGTTATTATTGTAATGACCCTAAGTAGAAGACTCAAAGAGAGATCCCTTTCAAAATTGGAAGGGTTAACTTCCAATTCTAAAGCCTGTTTTAAAGGTTGCCTCAGTGATTTCCCTCCACAACCAGGGTAATTTTTGAGTGATAATAGTAAGCATGGAAAACATACAAGCATTATAGAAATTATGAGGTCTAAAATGGGCCTCCTAAGGAATATTATAAATTAATAGTGGAAATAATAAAATAATATTAGATTACATCATCAAATCTTAGAGGGAAAAAAAAAATACTTTTTCAACTTGTATTTTCAACTTATCTCCCTATGGTTTTACTCAAATTTTGAATGGGAGCATTCATTGGATGAAAAAATTAATTTCTCATCCAAGGAGTATCCATGTTGCATATTTTTTATGGACCTTGCTACATAAAAAAAATGAGAAATACATGAAAAAACGTTATTGTAGTAACATGGGTACTCCTTGGATGTGAAATTGAATTATGCATCCAATGAGTTCTCTTGCTTGATATTTGAGTAAAAAGGTAGGGACATAATTAGAAAATACAAGTTAAAATAATAATAATAATAATAATAATTTTACTCCAAAAATGGTGAATCATCCCCCATGGTTGAAAACATCATCCTAAATCTTATTGGTTCTTATAAATTTGAATTTGGTTGTACATTTTTGTTTTGAAGGCCTTTTTTAGCTCAAAATTTCTCTAATGAGCTGAGTTCAAGACCAAGGAACATTCTACTTCAAAACCATTAGAGCTAGTACACAACAACCTTTGTAGAATGGTGAGAACCAAAGGATTGGATAACGAGCAGTACTTCATGCTAATGATTTACGATTACACCAAGATGACAATAATCATCTTCCTCACAAATAAATCTAAAGCTTTGGAATTCTTCAAAATCTACAAGGAGATGGTTGATAATGAAATTAATCTGAAAATCAAATGTCTAAGATTTAATAATGGAGGGGAGTTCACATCTAATGAATTCCAACACTTTTGTGAGAAACAAAAAATAAAGGGACAATTCATAATAACCATGACACCACAACAAAATGGAGTCATTAGAAGAAAGAATAGAACATTTGAAGAAATGGCTAGGACCATGCTGAATGATTCCAAATTGGGTGATATTTTTTGGGTGCAAGAAATGGAGACATTAATACAATAATAGTGACAAGACTTTGTATGAACTATGGAAAGGAAGACCAGCAAATGTCAATCACTTCAAATTTTTCGGGGACAAATGCTACATTAAGAGGGAGGATAACAAGATCAGGAAACTTGACTCTCGAGTAGACGAAGGAATATTTGTTGGGTAATCACAAAAGAGAAAAGCATACAAATGCTATAATCTAAGACTCAACAAGATTGCAAAGAGCATTAATATAACCTTTGATGAAACAAAGACGAAGAAAATATCATCATGTTGAAGGAATGACGAAACTCAAGAACCTAAAGAAGAAGAAAACATTAAGGAAGAAGAAGTTGAAGAGCAAGAATATTCAACTACCAATCAAGAAAATAATCAATAGGCACCATCTAAATCTCCCAAAAATTGGAACTAAAAGAATCATCCATCGGATTAGATTGTTGGTGATGTAAATAAAGGAATAGAAACTAGAAGAAGTAGGCTAGAATAAATTCATCTCGCCTTATTATCCACATTTGAGCCTAGAAACTTTGAAAAAGCTAGCCATGATGAACACGGGATCAAGGCCATTGAAGAGGAACTTGATGAAATTGAAAATAATGACCCATGGAAATTTTTTTGAAGACCGAAGGACAAAAATGTCATTAGTAAAAAATGGGTTTTGAATATGAAAAAGTTGAATTAATATGGACAAGTAACTAGGAACAAAGTAAGATTGGTTTGTAAAGGATATGTGCGGGTTGAAGCAATAGATTTCGAAGAGACGTTTGCACCTGTCACCGGGATGGAAGCCATCAAGATGTTCTTGGCCTATGTTTGCTTGAGAATAATTAAGGTGTGTCAAATGGACATGAATTCAACCTTTCTAAATGAAGAAATGGAGGAAGAAGTCTACATAGAACAACTTGAAGGATTTATGCTTACTAACAAGAAGGATTAAGTTTGTAGGTTAGAGAAGGATTTATATGATCTTAAGAAAGATCCTAGAGCTTGGTATGCCCGCTTCTACAGGTATTTGTAGAAAACAGGGATTCAAAAGAGGAAGAGTCTATAACAACCTATATATAAAGTTTGAGCAAGACAACTTGACTCTCATTTAAGTGTATGTGGATGATATCATCTTTGGGAGTGATGATGATAGACTAGGTAAGAAGTTTGTAAAGGATATGCAGAGTGAGTTGAGATTTCATTACTTGGTGGGTTGACTTTCTTCTTAGGAATTCATATATCCCAAGAATATGATGGTATATTCATTTATCAAACCAAGTACATTAAATAAATGTTGAAGAGTTTCCAGATGGAGGAAAAAAAACCAGTTAGCACTCTGATGGTGACCAACTGAAAATTAAGCAAGGATGATATATCCAAGTATGCATACCAAAGAATGTATAGATCAATTACTGGTAGTCTAATGTACATGACTACTTCAATACCATATGTGATGTAGGTAATTGGACAAGTATCACATTCCCAAGAAGCACCAAAAGAATCTCATGTTTTTGGAATACAATTTTTCTTTCAATACCTCAAAGGAAGAATAGATTTTGGACTATTCTATCCAAAAGGAAAATATCTAACTATCACAGCTTATACAAATGCAGACTAGGGATGAAATGTTGATGACCATAAAAGCTCCAATGGAGAAGCCTTCTACTTAGGTGGTTTTCTTGTATCATGGTTAAGCAAGAAGTAGTGTTCAGTCTCCTTATCCACAATAGAATTAGAATACATAACAACAATGACATGTTCTACTCAAGTCATTTGGATGAAACAAACTTTGTAAGATATATAGGTGAAGTCCAATGAGCCCATTCTAATGTTCTGTGACAACACCAGTGCCATAATTATCTACAAGAATCCTATCATGCATTCAAAAACAAAACACATCCCTATCAAATAGCATTTTTTCCGAGAATAGGTTGCAGAAAATAACATAAATATGAAGTACATTGGGACAAAGGAGAAAATGTACGACATCTTCACCAAACCTCAATCACGTGAGACTTTTGAGTATCCTTCACAAAAGATTGGAATTTTACCAAGTTCACATTGATATGCATTCCATCCAGGCAAGAAGACAGGGGGATCAAATGTATGCTACAAGAAAAGAGAAGCAACTATCTTGTGAGGTGAGTCACCCTTTTCCATTAATGTCAAAGGGGAAGAGAAAAAAAGTCATGGGGAGCAGTGATCACAAGAGGATTACATGTGTTACCATCAATGAAAAAATGGGAGAACGTGTTAGGGTCCTATAATAATAGGATTCATAATTTTGAATTGGTTATGGTTAGTCTTGTAATATTGTACATACTTTTGCTTTCTGCAAAATGTTTTCCATATTAAAAATTAAGAAATGTAAAGAGGGTATGTCCTAAAAGAATAATCAAAGGACAAAAAGAAAGGAAAAAAGATCAAAAATATGAACCCCAAAATGAAATAAAAATAGATCATGAAAGTGTGCAAATTGAAATGCCACTACCTTTTACTTTACATTGTAAAGTAAGATTGTGTGTAGCTTGTCAAAAATGCCACAATCCATGATGGTCAAATAGCTTAATCTTGACTCATTCGTGTTTTAAATTTCATGTTGATAGATAGAGAATGAAAATCTAGCCAAACTGTTTAACCTTGGCAGATCAGTAGTTAGGTAGAGAATAAAAATGAGCTTATCAGTTTAATATGAGCCATTGAGAGTTATAAGGTTAGAATTAGATAGTCTGCTTGTCAAAAGAAAAGGAAATAAAGGGTCAACAAACTCAAATGCACCCAATAGATGAAGAGAAAATGTTAGGGTAAATAAAGGGTAAGTAGAAGAAATGTTGCAAATGCACAAGGTTGTTAAATCAAAAGCACATTTATCGAGCTTAATCCTATGTTTCATGTGCAATAGGATTTGTGAGAAAGAAAGGATATTCACCAAGCTCGTTTACTAATTTCCCATCATTTCACTACACCCCCACATGCTTATTTTCTAATTTCCCCATTATCCCTTCATCACTTATAAATACCCTTTTCCCCTCATTTTGACCTTTACCCCTTGGTTTCACACATTCTCCTAGAAATTAATCTTCAAAAATCATCCCCCTTCCCAAAACCCTTTTCCCTAGTGTGAAACCCATTCCCAATTACAAATATCACTTTCCCCCCTTATTAATTCCCTTTTCTCCTTGAAAACCCACAAAAACCCCCTTATCCTAAGTTTTTATGCCCCCACTTTATCTAATTAACTTTCCCACTTCATATTTCCCCAATACCCTTTTTTAACCCACCAACCCTTGGTGTAGTTAAAAAACCCCCACCACATAAACCATGGTCCCACCTTAATTAACCATATGTTTATATTGAAAATCATGACATTATTGGTTAAATAATTACAATAATCTGTAATTAAATCCCAAGCCCCACCAAATCACTTTCCCGATTCCATCTATGCAACTCAACTGCACGATATCCCTCTGATCTCCCGCCCCCAGATCCAACGACATACAACCATATCACGCGGATTCATTGTCCGACCAATAATAGCCTGAGAACACGCAAGATTCATGATTTTTCCTTAACGCTTTTCTGCTACGTGGCAACACTATGCTAGATTATGTGCTCGCGAAAATACCGCCCACCATCCAAAAGCGGTGCGATGGCGCATAAAACCACCTCCCCACTTAAATCGAAAACTGCCCACTATTCATTTAATTATTTCTGCGCCAAAATGTGACTGTTACCCACTAAAAGGCTGAAAAATCCCCAAATTGCTATTTTCGCTCGTTTTTCACTGCAAACTTTTGCTTAGCCATTTGACACCCTCAACCTCTACGACCAATTTGACCAACTTTTGTCGCTTGAAGATGCTCCAGATACCCAATTGAAGCATCCAGTTGACAGTTGAAGCCTCAATACCTTCTGCATTTACCACAGAATCCAGTTTGCATGCTAATTCACCAATTTCTAGGTATTATTGGGAAAAAACAGAACGAGCCTTGAATTTGAAAACACACAGTTTAATTGAACGGTTAATTAATTGAATTAATTAAAGAAACTTTCTTGAATTGAGAAAAAACCTATGTGTACATCCCAAACCCTTTTACAAACTGTAATTACCCTCCCATTGTTCCAGAGCTTCCAAACCTCACTTCTGAAACCATTCAAAGCTTAATTCATATCTATAAACACAATTATGGCTTTCCAAACCTCTCTAGACATGAGACCTCTACAAACCCCCCACTTGGACATTGACCACCTTGCCTTATCAAACCGACACTTTCAAATTAAAGACACTACTTCCCCTGCCTACCTTCTAAAGCTTCAACACTGGAGTAAGGACAAATTTTTAAACCAGAACGATGATATTCAACTTTAGGAGTCCAATTTGCCCAAGTATTTGTTTTTAGAAGTACACCCATTATGAGAAATCATCCACTTCTGCCATGCTTGCTACATTCCCAATCAAAGAGCCATTTTCAACCCTGAACAACAAGTTTTATTCACCATCACTGCAGAATCCATTAACCAAATGTTACAAGTCCAACCAAGCCCAAATGAGACCCCACTTTCTATTGAAGGCTTGCTTGACCTCTATACCAAGTTAGACCCTCCTAGGATAGACCAAATTTTCCAAACTTTCATCATAAAGGAGTGTCATACTCCTACAAAGATTCCTCCATATGTTGCCACCATTTTTTTTAAGAGAGGCAGAGAAATCATAACCATGCTCTCCTGCATTTTAGGCTACACCTCTGATGAACATGTGTATGAGGTTGTCTTTGCTTTCCTTTCCATATTTTTCCTAGGCAAGCCTCCTGCTACAATGTATAACTATGCTCAATTCATAGCAAACAGAATGCGTGAGAAATTCACCAGACTACCAACTGAGAGAGTCTTCAAGTACACATATGTATTGTTTCACATGTTTTTATACTATCAATCAGACAAATTCCATGTTAGCATCCAAAACTTGGATACAAAATGAAATCCAAGATCAGTTATCTACTGGACACCATTGATCCATAAATTCTCCACTATTTTTTCCTATAAGCACTTCATTGATTCATTTTTCCATCCAGTTATGAATATGCTAATCAGTAGCCCTCATCTGAGAATCAATCAAGAGATCAAAAGAGTGTTACAGTTGGAAAAGAACAGTAAATTGAGAGGCTAGTATTTATACCAACACCACATAGAGATAAGGATATATGGATGCCAACTAGCTCCCTACAAACTGCCCAAATACCTCCCCATGAAGATATTTGCATTAGAATACTTTAGGCAAATTATAAATTCTGATGAAGTAAATTTCCTATCAGCTAGAAAGAAGACCCATTTCAAAGTGAAAAACCAATTGGGCCCCTTTATTTGCAATAATAGGGAAGCAAGACCAAAGGCCAATAAGATTCTACATCAGATGAAATTAAAGAACAATTTTATATGGAAATATGACCCTCATGGAGTCATAAACAAGCTAAGGCTAAAGGTAAAATTGGGTCCTTTCATCCATCATCCCAGGGCAGACATTGAGAGATTTGTCAACTAGTCAGAATGGTTGGAAAACACTATGATAGACATGGAAACTACTGTGTTTATGTAGAGAATACATTAATTGATGTAGAAAAACAGATTGATACAAATTCCTTCATGCAAGTTCCAGAACTAGGAGAACCAATGAATATTCCTCCTATTTTACAAACTCCAGCCAATGAAGATAGAAATGCAAAGAGAACCAAGGAAGAAGTTTCTAGTTCAACTATGGAAACCACAGGTGAACAGTTTGAGGTCAGTTATAGGAAGAGGCCTAAGCTTAATCTTGTAACTGAACATGAAGACATCTTTGACTCAGTAGAAATCATTGACACTAATACAATGGTGGAAAGGAGCAAAGGCACAACAGCTTCGAGAGAAACACACTAGCCCTCAACATCAAACACTCAACTTATTGAGAGACAGCTCAGCATGGAGGTCTCTTCATTCAACAAGCCTGTGGATAAAGAGAAACACATCAAAGATAGGTATAAGGAAATTAATTTGAGGATTGAGAAATTGAAGGCTGAGACTTATGCTCAATACTTCAAACAGACACCTAGAAATCAAAACATATTAATGTCAGCCTTCGACATTAAAACAGGGAAAATGCATATGACATTTATGCAACCTATAGTCCAACAACCATAAACATCAACAGATTATAGGAAAACAAATTTTGAGGTTTTGGCAAGGGATGTTCCTCACGTTGACCAAATTGAGTTTCACAAGTAGGCAGATGAGATTATCTATTCCACCTTGATGGGTAAAGCTATGAATGCACACAAACTGCAAAGTTCATTAGATAATATCACTCAACAGTAAAAGCTAGAAAAGGCCTCCTCACAGGCCAAAGATAACAAAATCAAGTCACTAGAATACTCGGTGATTGAGCTGGGACATGATCCCAATGATATCAAGGGTGCTAAGAAGTTGATAAAGAAAAATAATGAGGACATTGATGCTCTCATAAAACAACTCAATTTACCTCATTCAAAGCACCCACAGACAAAAGAGATCTTAGAAAGCCAAACTTATCAAGAGGAAATGATGGACCTGGTTCTCCAACTAAATGATCAATTGAAGGAAATGGAGAAGGATTTGGACAACTTGATACAGTTGAAACAGGCCAGCCTTGAGACTGCCACTGCCACTGTCATTCCAATAGTCACTACAATAGTACCATCCACCTTGGTAGCTTCATTGGCTCCTACAACTCCACTAGCTACAACACTACCAACTTCCACAACATCTACATTGGCAACAACTCAGTTAGGTGATGAGGCAAGTAAGTTGGTCAAGGCAATGGAAGACATGTCCATTCAGACCACAGAGATAAACAAGATTAAGGAAAAGATAACAAGTCTAGAAAATGATAGTAAGTTGCACAGATTATGCACAAAGAGGAAGTACAAAAGTCAACCAGGATGAATGAGAGGATACAAATCTTAGAGAAAGAGCTAACATTAAAGGAGCCACTTGGCCAAGATAAGGAACAATTATGGGCCAATATCATTGACTCTATCAATGATATTTTGCCATCCATTCAAGTCATCTTTGAACAGAATGACTTAGTGAAAGAGGCTATAGAATCCATACAGAAAGTGAAGGCAGAACTAGGAGACATGCTAGAAGAAGCCACTAGAATCATCCATTTCCTTAACTCTAAAAGCAAATATGAGTTGCATGAGTTGGATATACCTGACAAAATAGGCACAATACTGGAAGTGAAAAAGGTCCTCACCAAGAGGAATTTTGTGATGAACCTTGAAGATACATGTCAAACCATGCAACTGGTTGTAGACAGGTTCATGGTGAAGTTTAATGTTTTGAGGCAGAAAGGTCTGCCAAATCCCTTGCTGATAAATGACAAATTGATGCCACAGGAAGACCACAACAGAAGGATAAGAGAGGTGGCAAGGGATCAAGTAAATACTTCATCTATGAAGGGGATGCCTACTAGAAAGGTTATATATCAAACATTTGAGAACATGTTTTATCTCTAGCATGAGGTATAACACCTTTTTATAAATAAACCCATTTTTCCAAGTACACAGAGGGAGATGAAATTTATAGGAGGATGGTAAATATTCAATTACCAGATGCAGACACATGGGAAAAGTTGAATGACTTGCTATAAAAATGCACAGTCAAAGTGAAAGGGACAGCCAAAGTAAAAAATCACAGTAAAAGAAAGGTAATAGGTCGTCCAAATGAAACATTATCAAGTAAAGAGTATCAATTGAGAAAGGGAGAAAGTAAAAGGAATAGTTAGCATGAATACCAACAGAAAGGCAGAGAATAAACAACAACATATCAAAGTATAAAGACAGCACAACCAAATAAATAGGGACAACATACAACAGTTGAACATTTGTCTCTATCTTCTTGCATGAAGATACTTCTTTCTCCTAGATTAATTCCCAAGACAGTTTGGGATATTTTGTAAACTATTTTTGTATAAATACTTCATAATTTGAAGTATTGAGTGGCGATTACTATACATTTGTAGAGTTGTATTGATCATAAACCTGAGGGTTATTGTACCAATTTTTCAAGTCAGCAGACTGGACTGAGTAATAAAGAGATTGCATTATAGGATTCATGTGTTGAGCTATTAAAGTGAAGTATTTTTCTTTTGTCAAATTTGTTACCTTCTTATGTATTTCACAAACTTGCATGTTATCTAAGGTGAATGAATTAACTGGAAATTTATTTCAGAATTTGTTTAAGTACACTATGTGTTGAATAGTTAATCATTTCTATGTTTTCTTATGATATCTGGATCTGATAATCCTTAATTTCTCTCCCATCTCGGTTTACCTCTTTCACTTCTTTCATAATCTGTCCTAACGAACCCTTAATTTCTCTTTGGATCTGATTGAAACCAACTTCACCATCCAGCCTTAAGATCTGAAATAACTCAACTACCTTGCCCTGTAGACACTACTTTTAGAACTTGATCCAGTCCTTTTTTCTTAACACTTAACCCCATAGCCCAATGGTAAATACATCCCTCTACCCATCTAAGTTAGTAATCTTACCACCAAATCCAAATCAAAACCCAAGTACAATCATAACTATCTAAAATCAAATAACTAAAACAAAGTTAAATCATTAAGAGAGAACCATCTCTGAGCATTAGGAAGGCTAGATCCTAATCTCCAAAGTAGGTTTGTGGTTACATCTATCATTTCTTTCCTAACAACTCAAAAGAAATTTTGGAGTGATAAAATATTGGCAAGCATACTGGGGACCTCGATCCTTAGTGTAATAAAACTTTGAGCAAACCTTAAATCTCATATTTTGCCCCTTAAGGTCATTTTAGAGTCGATGTTAAAAAGTTTCAAAAAACAATTAAACAATTAAAATTCTGGCTCCTAAAAAGACACAGTATACCAGGGTAAATCCAGATCCAAAACCTACTACAATAGTTGATGACCTTGATAGAATTTCAAGAAAACCAAAAAATGTAGAAACTCAAGCAAGTAGTAGCCAGTTATTTAAAGCAAATTCACTCCCCAAGGAATTATCAACTTTAGAGGATATTTAGTTTGATTTTCCATTTGAGCTTTCATTATTTAGAACTAAATCAAAAAATGCAATTCATGAAACTGTATTAGACCCTAGTTTTATTCAATTCATTGAGTTAAAAAAGGTGCCTATACATCCAAATTTAGATAAACTTGTGTTGGATACTTTTGACAAACTAGAAGCTTTAACCTCTACATTGATAAGCAATATAGATGATGCATATCTTCAACATTTAGTTGAATTAGCTGCTCTCACTATTTCTACCTCTGAACTTTCTACAGAGTCTTCAAATATTGTAAATACACCTTCATTTACTACCACCTCACCTATAATATCCACCACAATTCATTCCCCTAAACCATTGATACCTCAGTTTCCTCTACAATCAAGCATCTCAAGTTCATCTAGTTCATCTCCTACCATCTCAAGTCTTTCTTCAAGCAAAAATAATTTTCCCCCTAGTCAAACCAAAATCTCAATCATGGAAGACAACTATTCACCTTTGGTCTTACTAGCACAGCTCCATGCCATGCCCCAAGCTTATCACAGCAAAATATTTTTGTTTGATGCTACTGGTCATATACTTACCAACAATGTGTGAACAAAATGACTGACTATTTTGAGTTGCATGAGATTGATGAATCTGATGTCCAAATTAGGTTATTCGCCCAAACATTGACAGGAGATGTTAAGAAATGGTTCAAAGGTTTACTTGCTAATCATATTGCAGATTTAGTTGTTTTTCATAGATTGTTTATTGATATATGGGAAAGAAAGAAAAACCCTCTACAAATACTATCTAAATATGATAACATTATAAGAGCTCCTAATGAATCAGTTCAAGATTATTGTACTAGGTTCAACAGTATCTACAATAATATTAGACCTCCATTAGACCTATCATTAATCAAATTTCCTGATGGTTTTGACACTGACATGTCATACCAATTAAGAGAAAGAAACCCTGAAACATTGGAACAAATGCAAAGTAATGTTGTTAGTGTAGAAGTCAATCTATTAGCTAAGAAATCTGGGATGAGAAATGAAAAAAGAGTTGTCATTAAATAGGAAAGCTCCACTTCCGATGGCAAAATAGATAGTTTAGCAAAGAGTGTAGAAATAATAATGAATAGATTAGAAAACATAGAAAGAAAAACTCAGCGGGAGAATCAACGGCCACCCCTAATAAGAAACCCCAACTTTAGGAAGAATCCTAACACTGGAAAAAATGCAATACCAGATCAAAAAATTAGACCACTCTTCCAAGAAAACTATGTTGAGGGTTCACAAAACCATGAAGGAGAGGATGACACCCACATAAACCTATTAGGGATTAAAAATGAAGATGATGTTTTTCTTTCTCATGAAGAAGAGGAATTGTACATGCTACAACAATTACAACTAGAATTTGGAGAGTCCTTTGATTTCAAACAAAGCTGTGAATCTACTATATATGAGGTTCACAAACAGTACAACCTAAGAAGAAAAAATAATACTGAAATTCCCACTAAGAGATCAATCCAAACCTAAAATAAAAAGATAACAGAAGCTCTTGTCACCAAAGTTCTACAAATTCTCCTTAGGGTAACTCAGGAGACTTCTAACCCAAAAATTATAGATATAACTTCATCTCAAACTCAAACTGAAATTGTTACTCAAATCATTCCAAATAAGAGAATTCAAAACAAAACTGCAGAGACACAAACTGAATTACCTAGTACTGAGAAAGAAGATAAAAATACACAAACCAAATTTGCTAAGGAAGATCTCATACAACCAAGAAAAACTCAATTGTCATTTAACATTAAGAATGAGATAGCCAAGTTGAAAATATCAGTTCCTTTGACTGAGCTAACGAAGGAATATTTGTTGGGTAATCACAAAAGAGAAAAGCATACAAATGCTATAATCTAAGACTCAACAAGATTGCAAAGAGCATTAATATAACCTTTGATGAAACAAAG
>Ga0068619_100018_pt1 | contig 12457 bp, 8 predicted proteins | sample InSIn3SAF170_2_FD_77424 | JGI IMG/M metagenome (GOLD analysis project Ga0068619, IMG submission 77424) | Clean room microbial communities from NASA Spacecraft Assembly Facility at Jet Propulsion Laboratory, Pasadena, California, USA -... ... | reverse complement strand
GTGCAATTGCAAGGCGAAATAGCCGCTAGTCAAGAGCTAACATCCGATGAGTCGGATGCACTGCTGCGAGTGCTCGGTGACTACGCCCGCGCCCTCGACGTGCTCGACCAATACGATCATCAGCGCCTGCGCGTACGCGGCACGGCCACCGAAGAACCCTTCGTACTGACCTACGAAGCGGGACTGGAAGCCGTAGAAGGTCTCCGTAAGCAGTTTGGCGGCAGTGTTTTGTTCGGTCGGGAGAAAGACGCCTCTTTCCAGAGTTCTGTGCGTAGCATCTACCAGAGCTTCGGCGGAGAAGACTTCTACCCAAGCGTGGAGGAGAAAGCCGCGAATTTGCTCTACTTCGTGGTGAAGAATCACTCGTTTTCTGACGGTAACAAACGCATTGCGGCCTTCCTGTTTGTGTGGTTCCTCGACCGCAACCAGTGCCTCTACAAACCTGACGGCTCCCGCCGCCTCGCCGACAATGCCTTAGTTGCTCTTACCCTGCTCATCGCTGAAAGCAAACCTGAGGATAAAGACACGATGGTGACGCTGGTTGTTAACTTGATCAACCAGGAAAACTAGGTAGCTAGCTCAACAGCACCTAGGCGTGCGTTTCAGGCCGTTAAGCCCAACCTTGCCGAGCGAGCTTGCGTTAAATAGTGCATTCACCTTTTTCCTTTGTCAATCATGGGTATCTTCGGTTCTAACAATCAACAAAGTGGTACAATGGGTGGCTTGCTTTCAGGCCTGTTGCGAACCTTTGGCGGCGGTAATTCCGGCAATATTAACAACGCTAGCAGAGGCGGTGGATTCAACCGCAAGCTGGCGGGCGGCGCATTACTAGCTGCTGGTGCTGCTTACCTGTATAATCGTTCCAAAAACAAAGGCGCTAACGTGCCTAACCTTAATATCAACCGGTAGGCTATTCGCTTAATCGGTACACAGCAAAGCCCCACTCATTTAGGCCATGATGGTCCGAATGAGTGGGGCTTTGCTGTGTTTGTAACTGAGGCAGGTGTATTAGCGAGTGCTACCTAGACTGTTTTGCCCGCCAGAACGACTCAACGACTATGTAAGGTAGCCTAGCTCTTGCGCTGCTATGAGATGCTCATTGCTTCTGAAGCTCAATCTTATCGATGCCTCGGTTCGATCCTCGCCAAACCATGTTTGGTTGGCCAGATGCTATTTCTAGGGAGAAATTTTCTTGCATGAAGCCTATGTAGTGTAAAAACATTTCTTCTGGCTCAGTAGGGTGAGAACCAGGAGGGAAGTTATAGTCTAATAAGAAGATTGCCTGTGGTCCGGTGTTATCAACGATCCGGTTCGGGCTAGCCATCAATTCGAATTGAACCGGATACGTCTTAGTGCGAAACCGCAAAAGACCTTCGAAGTTGGCATAGCGTGGGTCTGGTACCGACCGGCGTGGAGCGCCTTGCCGAATAGAGAGGGTGGCAAAATCTTGGAAGACGGTGTCACGTACTATTTTCAATTCCCTTTGTCCAACCTGGTAAGGCTGGACTTTGATAGCTAACCGGCGAATCTTCCAATCACCAAGCAATGAGGGGCTCACCTCCTGCATGATTTGAATGCTTCGTTTGTCGTAATCAATTTTAGGTGCCGCAGGGGTTACTTCCGAAGCCTTGGTACATTGAAAGAACAAGAGACCGAGCAAAAACAGCAAATACGTATTGATCTTCATACTATAGATAAGTTATTAACTGGTAGACTGTAGTAGTACTGGAAGGTATTCTACAATATCTCAAATTATAGCAAGAACGTCACAAGCAGCTAGCCTAAGATAGCTGCTTGTGACGTTCATTCACTCATTCACGGCTTCGCTGCCATTGTAAACGTCAGCTCGCCGCCGTTCATAATATCCTGATGATTCAAAAACGGCCGGGTGAGTTTCTGGCCGTTGAGCCTAGCTTCCTTCACGTACACGTTTTTGTCGCTCTGGTTTTTCACGTTGACGCGGAAGGTTTTGCCATTTTCTAGGTTCAGCGTGGCGCCGTGCACAGCGGGGCTACCGAGAGCGTATTCTGGCGAGCCAGGGGCTACGGGGTAGAAACCCAGGGCCGAGAAAATATACCAGGCGCTCATCTGCCCGCAGTCGTCGTTGCCGCCGAGGCCGTCGGGGGTGGGGCGGTACATTTTGGGCAGAATCATGCGCACGCGGGCCTGGGTTTTCCAGGGCTGGTCGGTCCAGTTGTAGAGGTAGGCCACGTGGTGGGCGGGCTCGTTGCCGTGTACGTAGTTACCGATGATGCCGTCGCGGGTGATGTCCTCGGTTTCGGCGAAAAACTTATCGGGCAGGTGCATGGTGAACAGCGAATCGAGGTGGGGCACGAAACGCTTCTGACCGCCCATGATCTGAATCAGTGCGGCGGGGTCTTGGGGCACGTAGAGGCTGTAGTTCCAGGCATTGCCCTCGATAAAGCCTTGGTCGTTGGTGCTTAGCACGTCGAAGCGCGGGCGGAAGGTGCCGTCGGCGAGCTTAGGACGCATGAAGCCGATGCGCTGGTCGTAGACGTTGCGCCAGTTCTGGGCGCGCTTGTTGAATTCTTGGTAGATGTCCTGGCGACCTAGCTTCTGCGCCATCTGGGCAATGCACCAGTCGTCGTAAGCGTATTCCAGCGTTTTCGACACCGACGAGCCGCTTTTGTCTTCGGGCACGTAGCCGAGCTGCACGTAGTAGCCAATGCCGTCGTAGCGCGCTTGGCGGGCGGTGGTTACGCAAGCGTCGAGGGCTTTATTGGCGTCGAAGGGCGCGTTGCCTTTTATTACGGCGTCGGCAATGACGGGCACCGAGTGGTAACCGATCATGCACCAGTTCTCATTGGCATAGTGGCTCCACACCGGCAGCATGCGCTCCACGCTCTGGTCGAAGTGGGCCAGCATTGACTGCACCATGTCGGCGTTGCGCTTGGGTTGCAGCACGTTGAAGAGCGGGTGCAGGGCGCGGTAGGTGTCCCAGAGCGAGAAGGTGGTGTAGTTGGTAAAGCCTTCCGCCTTGTGGTTGTTCTGGTCGAGGCCGCGGTACTGACCATCGGCGTCCATGAAGGTCGTGGGGCTCAGGAAAGCGTGGTACATTGCCGTGTAGAAGTTCTCCTTATCCACCTTCTTCGGCGACTCCACGACCACTTTGCTCAACTCTTGCTGCCACTGTTGCTGAGCCTGGTTTTTTACCTTGTCGAAGTCCCAGCCGGGCGCTTCGGTACGCAGGTTTTGGAGGGCGCTAGCGGTGCTCGTGGGCGAGAGGGCAAACTTCACCTTCAGCTTCTCGCCAGCCGTGGTCTTGAAGTTGAAGAACATGCGCAGCTGCTCACCGGCTAGGTCGGGGAAGTTCTTGGTTTGGTCGAACTTACCCCAAAAGCCGCGGTACACCTGCCGCTTGGCGAAGTTGCGGCTGCCGTAGTCGGTGAACGGCTTCGAGAACGTCATGGCGAAGTACACCGTGCGGGTGCGTGCCCAGCCGTTGGTTTGGCGGTAGCCGGTCACGAGCGTGTCGTTTTCCACCCGCACAAACGTCCAGACGTTCTTATCGGGGTAGTTGTAGATGCCGGCCATCAAATCCAGAATCAAATGCGACTGGTCCGACTGCGGGAAAGTGTACTGGTGCATGCCCACGCGGTTGGTGGCGGTCAGCTCAGCCAGAATGTTATGGTCGTCGAGCTTCACGCGGTAGTAGCCAGGCTCGGCCACTTCGTTGGCATGGGAGAAGGTGGAGCGGAAGCCGCTCTGGGGCTTGTCGGCCGTGCCGGGATTGAGTTGCAGCGGGCCCGTGGTGGGCATGATGAGGAAGTCACCTAGGTCGGAGTGGCCCGTGCCGCTGAAGTGGGTGTGGCTGAACCCAACGATGGTCTTATCACTGTACTGGTAGCCCGCGCAGTACTTGTACATGTCGGGGTTGTATTTGCCGTTCAGCTCGTAGCTGAGCGTATCGGTATCGGGGGAGAGCTGCACCATGCCGAACGGGACCGTGGCGCCCGGAAACGTGTGCCCCATCTTGGCCGTCCCGACGATAGGGTGGGCGTACTGGACGAGGTTTTCGGCGGGCTTGGTTTTCTGGGCTAGGCTAGGTAAGGAGACGAAGAATAGGGCGGCGAGGGAAAGTTGTTTCATCAGCTTCGGTAGGGGTTGAAGCTGGAAAGGTAGGAAGGCGGGCGATAATCTAGTAATCCCACATAGGCTGCTCCCATTTCCGCAGGATATATAAGCCGGCATCTTGTACAAGCTCTACTAACTCTGCTTCGAGAATATTTTGCACGGTCAACGACATATCGAATCCTATTTCAACATAGGCTTCCGCAATCTTGACTTTGATTTTTAATAGTTCGCGTATACCTAATTGTAGGAAGTTGCGCAGTTGCTGTTCAGAGTCTAAGATTATTTCCTGTTCATATTCTCTGTCTGCCGTATTCTCCAGTATCTCGATTTGTTCTTGATTAAAAAGGTGTTTAACTGAGTTAGAACAAGTGCTTTGCCGACTATAGCGTAAGCGTGATTGAGCTAGGTTACAGTCGTGTCTATTAATTACGCTAAAAACAAAATTTACTAACTTTTGCTCTTCTAGTAAATAAGCATTTATTAATGTCTTGTTCTCTACGTCATTGACGTTTACAAAGCTATATAAAGCAATATCTTGAAATTCCTCTTCGCCAAGGATATGATCGAACCTATCTATCCAGTACAGGAAATGATTTTTAAGTCTGCTTATTTGCATTGTTAATTGTGATGATAAAGAATAGTAAACAACGATTAAGCTGTATGTAGTATAGCTTATGAGTTTAACGAAGTAGTAGAAACTTTACCTAGCTGTATTTGGATAACCAAACAAAGTCCAAACTTTATTTTCTAGTATCTCAAGGAATAGCTTGACCTTGCTGTTCTTATTTATAGATGCATACCTAGTATCGTGTTCTGAAAGTAGCCTAAGTACATCTTTTGCTTCCTGTATTATCTCCTCATTTGATTCGTTCATGTAAAATTCTATATGTTCTATAGGGTATAATGCGTTATTAACAATGAGTGCTACAAAAAGGTATTGCCCATTTTTTAAAATGCTAAGTTCTAGCACATGGGTATTCTTATCAATATTAAAATCGTAGCTATATATATTTTCAGTGAAAGGAGTTCGAAGTTCATCTGATACAATCTTGATATCAGCTAGAGTTATCATGATAATTTAATTATAAGTTGATAAATGCTTATTTAATGTATTTGGTGTTAGTGAAGAAACTATATAAGTAATAATTTTTAAGAAGGTTATTCTCTCTATCCTTGATTTATTTCTGCTTGCAAACGATACATCACGTCAGTTCTCAAAACGTATTTAACGCCTTTTGTTACCTCGCTACCTTCGTGGTAGAGGTTATGCAGAAATAGAAGCGCCATTCCTTGTCTAGGTCGAATACTAATGCCTTTAAAAGTAGTTTCACCACCTTCAAAATTATCGTTTAGATAAATCATGAAGGTGAGGTAGCTAGCTTCAAATGCGTTGCGGACGTAGCTTTCATCAAAATGCCCTTTGAACTGATGGCCGCGCTGGTAACGATAAAACCGGAATAGCTCATTCAAGCCAATAGCTTGACTATTACCGAGCTGTGCAGGTACAAAAGACTGCACTTTCTGCCAAAGACTTTGCGCTAGCTCGTCATTTTTGTAGAAAGAGCGGTTATTATTCCGGATATGCGTGAGCACCTTTGCTCCGCTGTTGGTATTGACTTTAGCAGCTTCGTAGCCATTTCTTTCACTCAACACCATAAACTCCTGACACTCTGGTTTGGTCAGAAAATCGTCAACCGTAAAAATTGAGTCAGTAATTTTTTTATACTTCATTTTGTCTTGTAAGACGATAAATTGTTAGAGAGTATTATAAACAATTATTTTCAAAAACACCAAACCCACCCAGCGTCTGTATAAACAAGACGCTGGGTGGGTTTGGTGTTTCCTTGAGACGCAATATGGACCTAGGTTTTCTGCTTCTTTTTCTTTGCGGCTGGGAAGAGGATGTTATTCAAAATCAATCGGTAGCCCGGCGAGTTGGGGTGCAGCGACAGGTCTGTGGGTTCTTCCTCCACCATGTGCTGATAGTCTTCGGGGTCGTGGCCACCGTAGAAGGTCCAGGTGCCTTTGCCGAGGGTGCCGTGCATGTAGCGCACTTCGCCGGAAGCCTTATTTTCGCCCATTACCACTACGTCAGGCTTTATGAGGCTCTTGCGGAAAGCGGTGGTTTGGCCCATAAATCCCTTGATGGTCTTTTCGTGGTCTTGGGTGAGCATGGTGGGCACCGGGTCGTACTTGGCCGAGAAGGTGAAGAGCTGGAAGTAGTCGTTGTCTTCGTATACGCCCCGCTCGTAGGGCTGCATGTCGATGTTGGAGTACTCGTACTGAATCGGGTTGCGCTCCAGCGTGAAGTCCTTAAAAGCTAGGGTCCGGTTGAAGTTCAGTTTGCTTTGCGCGGCGGGGTCGGCGGGGTCGCCGTCGTACATGCTTTCTACCATATCGATGCCTAGGCCAGCTAGGGCAATATCGTAACTGTCAGTAGCTGAGCACATGGCGAACATGAAGCCACCCCCGGCAATGAACTCCTGCATCTTGGTGGCGACGGTGCCTTTCATCACGCTGACCTTTGAAAAGCCGTTGCGTTTGGCCGTGGCTTCGGCGTCGCGCTGCTGCTGCTGGTACCAGGGGCGGTTGCGGTAGCTCTGGAAAAACTTGCCGTACTGGCCCGTGAAATCTTCGTGGTGCAAGTGGAGCCAGTCGTACTTAGGTAAGTCGCCGTGCAGCACCTCGTCGTCGTAGATCTGAGTGTAGGGAATTTCGGCGTAGGTGAGTACCATCGTCACAGCGTCGTCCCAAGGCTGCTTGCCTTTGGGCGTATACACCGCAATTTTGGGCACCTTCTCCAGCTTCATCACATCCATGTTGGCGTTTGGGTCGGCAATTTCCTGGAGGATGCCGTTGTACTGCGCGTCGCTGATTACCTGGTAAGTAACGCCGCGCACCGCTAGCTCATTTTCAGCCCCGGCCGCGTTGGGGAAGGCAAACGCCCCTCCGCGGTAATTCAAGAGCCAATCTACTTCCACTTGCTTGCCTAATAGCCAGTAAGTGGCACCGTAAGCCTTCAGGTGTTCTTTCTGGGTTTCGTCCATCGGGATGAGGACGCGGTTGGCCCACGCTATGCCGGGCGCGCTCAGCCAAGCGGCTAGGAGCAAGACCAAAGAAAAAAATCGCTTCAACACCATCACGTTCGGCTAAAGAGGAAAGAAGGGTAAGATACGAAAGAGTGTAGATAGGAGAGGGAACGAAAGGAAATTAGGGGTGAAATAGAAGAAGAAAGAACGTCATGTCGACCAGCGGGAGACATCTCGCGTGCAACGGTAAACATGATGATTGAAGTTAGCATAACACGCGAGATGTCTCCCGCTGGTCGACATGACGTTCTGACTATCCTTTGCACCTAAGGTTTTTACAAAATTCACCCCTCTGACTTCAGTGGAAACCCTCTACCTTGCAGGAGTAGCCGTTACTGTTATGCATCTATTAGAAAACATCAAGGAAGCTTTCCGTTCCATCAAGAGTAATCTGCTCCGCACGATTCTGACGGCGCTCATCGTGAGCATCGGCATCATGGCGCTGGTGGGCATTCTGACGGCCATCGACACGATGAAGTACAAGCTCAACTCCACCTTTGCCACGCTCGGGGCCAATTCGTTTGAGATGCGCGCCAAAAACTTCAACAACGGACGGCGGCGACAGGGCGTGACGGAGAAGACGTATCCAGCCATCACGTACCTGCAAGCCAAGCAGTACAAGAAGCAGATTGGCGACGAGGCGACGGTGGGCCTCTCCGCCCAAATTACCGGTGCCGCCGAGGTGAAAGCCAACGGGCAGAAAACCAACCCGAACACCCAAGTGGTGGCCGGCGACGAGAACTACCTGCAAATCCAGAGCTACAATCTGACGGCGGGCCGCACCTTCTCCCAGGCTGAACTCGATAACGGCGCCAACGTAGCCATTATCGGCTCGGAGCTGAAAGACAAGCTGTTCGCCAACGAAAGCCCCATGGGAAAGTATATCTACCTGCTAGGGCGGCGCTTCACAATCGTTGGGCAGCTCGAAAAAAGCGGTAGCGACCTAGGGGGCGGCGGCGCCGACCGCCTTGTGCTCATCCCGCTCGAAACCGGCAACCAGCTACCCCGTCAGCGCGCCCTCACGTTCAACGTGAAAACAGCCGTCACCCAGGCCGAGAACCTAGCTTACGTAACCGGCCAAGCCACTGGCATTATGCGCGCCGTGCGCCACGACCCCCTTGGACAGGAAGATTCGTTTGAGGTGGATAGCAGTGAATCGCTCACCGGCAAGCTCGACTCCATGACCAGCACCTTGCGCTCAGGCGGCTTCCTGGTGGGCTTTATTACGCTACTCGGCGCCAGCATTGCCCTGATGAACATTATGATGGTGTCCGTTACGGAGCGCACCCGCGAAATCGGTATCCGCAAGGCGCTCGGCGCGACGGCCATCCAGATTCGGCAGCAGTTTCTCATCGAAGCCATCGTGATATGTGTGCTCGGCGGCGCCCTCGGCATTGTGCTGGGCGTGGCCATGGGCAACTCCATCGCGCTGCTGATTCCAGGGGGCGGGGTCTTCTTTGTGCCGTGGCTCTGGATGATGCTCGGTCTAATCATCTGCGTGACGGTGGGCCTAGCTTCCGGTTATTACCCAGCCAGTAAAGCTTCCCGTCTCGACCCGATTGAGTCGTTGCGCTACGAGTAAGCGGCTAAGCGAGCCTAAAACCAGAAGCCCCGGCGCTGTAGGAAATCTTACAGCGCCGGGGCTTCTGGTTTTAGAAATAAGCATATGTGAGTGGAATTAATATTTATTAAACAAATGAGTATATATTTGCGTTTGAATTGACGTAAATCCATTTGTGAATACAATGCCAGAGCAAACCGTTGGACAACGTATTAGTCAGTTAATTGCTTATTTGGGCATATCTAAAAACGCCTTTGCAGCTTCCTTAGACAAGACCGCCACAGTCATTCAACACTTGGTGGACGAGCGTAATAAGCCTGGGTTCGACCTTCTGTGTAAGATATTCGAGGTGTATCCAAATGTGTCAAAAGACTGGCTCATGCAAGGTAATGGCGTGATGTTGGCCGATGCCGAACCAACTATGCCCGCACCAAAAGCAGCACCTAGCCAAGAAAGATCCGCAGTTCCTGCGGAGCCAGAGCCAGCTAAAATCAATGCAGCACCGGCACCTATCGAGCCAGCTGCTGCCTCACCAGTTGAGAGAACAGCTCCGGCAGCTTCTAGTTCCCCAATAGCCGACGCGCCTACTCCGAGCATTGCTCCGGCTTCGGCGCCTGTTGTTGCTCCGACCGCCGCGCCCGCGTTTGCCGCCGCTACGCTCCCGCCTGCCCCAACTACCGCGCCTGTCGCGCCGCCTGTTCCCGCTATTGATCCTACCGCAAGCTTGCAAGCTGCGCTTTATGCTCAACAACTCACGCATCAACTGGCCTTAGCTGAAATGCGCAATCAACATTTGCAAGAGCAGCAGCGCATGATGCAGCAAATGATGGAAATGATGCAGCGCCAACTCAACCGGTAGAATCAAACCACTTTAAACAAAAGGAGCTAGCCTGAAACGGGCTAGCTCCTTTTGTTTAAAGTGGTTTGTAAGGTGTTAGTGCTGAAATACTTCTACGCCTAGCTCCTCTGCCTCCATATGGCCTTGCGCGTTGACGGTGGTGAGGCGCAAGCGCTTCCGCTCACCCACGAGCAGCGGATCGTACTTAGCTGTCACGCGAATGTAGTTGGGCGTAAAGCCTTCCATCTGGCCGTCGGTCACGTCGTCCTCGAAGAGTACTTCGGTTTCGGCACCTAGGTGCTGCTCGTAGAAGTAGCGCTTCTTCTTCTCCGACAACGACCGCAGCATGGTGGTGCGGCGGTGCCGCTCACCGTCGTGCACGCGGCCGGGTAGGCTCGGCGCCAGGGTGTTGGCGCGCTCCGAGTACGGAAATACGTGCAGATAGCTCACGTCCAGCTCGTTGAGGAAGTGGTAGGTTTCCAGGAAATCTTCTTCCGTTTCGCCGGGGAAGCCCACAATCACATCCACGCCGATGCAGGCGTGCGGCATTACTTCCTTAATCAAGGCCACGCGACTAGCGTAAAGCGCCCGGCGGTAGCGGCGGCGCATCAGCCCAAGTATCTTATCCGACCCGCTTTGCAGTGGGATGTGGAAGTGTGGCATGAAACGCTGGGAACTCGCCACGAAGCGAACAATCTCGTCGGTGAGCAGATTGGGCTCGCAGGAGGAAATGCGGAAGCGGTTGATACCATCCACCTCATCGAGGGCGCGTACCAAATCATAAAAGTTTTCGTGCCGCTCGCGCTCGGGGCCTTGCAACCCGAAGTCGCCGAGGTTGACGCCCGTCAGCACGATTTCCTGCACGCCGGTGCCGGCTAGCTTTTGCACGCGTTCCACTACGCTTTGCACGCTGCCGGAGCGGCTCTTGCCCCGTGCCAGCGGAATCGTGCAAAAGGAGCATGAGTAGTCGCAGCCATCCTGCACCTTCAGGAAGGTCCGGGTTCGGTCGCCGAAGGAGTGGGCCGCGTGAAACTCGGTGGCTTCGCTGATCGGGCTAGCATACACCTGGCCCTTGCCATTGGCAGGCTTCTCAAAACCAGCCAGAATATCTACCAGCTGAAACTTCTCGGCGGCCCCTAGCACCGCGTGCACCCCCGGGATTTCGGCAATCTCCTGGGGCTTTAACTGAGCATAACAACCCACGATGGTCACGAATGCATCGGGGTTATGCTTCAGCGCTTCCTTTACCACTTTGCGGCACTTGCGGTCGGCGTGGTCGGTGACGGAGCACGTATTAATAACGTATATGTCGACAGCCTCCTCAAAGGCTACTTTCTGAAAGCCGCGCTCCTCGAACTGCCGCCCAATAGCGGAGGTTTCCGAGAAATTGAGCTTGCAGCCCAGCGTATAAAAAGCAACTTTTCTGGTGTTCATGAGCTTAACAGGCCTCAAAACCTTGTTCGGAATAGTTCAAGCGTTTTGAGACGTGAATAGTTACATGCTTGCTTCGGGCAGGGGCGAATCCGCCAGCATGTTTCGTGGTTGTTCTTTGCGCCGCTAACAGGTTAGCTAGGTGCCTGAATAATGGCTTGAAATAGCCGCAAAGGTAAGGAATTTATCAGGTTTGGTGGGGTGCTAAGCCTAAGTGGCACTTCAAACTAAAGCTAGCACAACTGGCCGATCACTAGGTTATTGGTTCATCTCAGCACGAAAACTAGTGCTGGTACTGATGCAACACCTGATAGATTCTGATAGGTTCGCTTAGTGCTATAGTAGCAGCACTGAAAGTGTTGTCTCCACAATAATAATTATGAATTTAAAACTATGATATTACCTGTTTTCCCGATAAAAGATTATAAAAATATTTTTAGAGTTTCTTTTCTATTAAAGGCTATTGGCATTCTTCTCTTTGTAGTTTACTTGCAAAATAGAGTTGGCCCATCTTTTACAAGGAGTATAGGAGGGCCCATAGAAATTATACGCCCCACAGGATATTATACTAACTTAATACTAAGATTACTTGCGTCTGGCGTTATCGTGCCAGCTATTATTGGGCTTGTGACGCATAGTATCCTGCGCTGGCGTCATCCCGACTACCAAGCACCTGTTGGCTTATCACTACTGCTATCTATTCTAGTGACGTGGACGTGGGGATTATTAGGCTTTATTATTTATTCCAATTTTCGAATTTCCTATACAGATAGGGGGTACTACTCCCTCGGGATGATTTGTATTCAACTGTATTTGATCATAACAGCAGCAAGAGTTGGCTATTATGAGGCACGTATTAAAAAACTAACAGGTGAGTTAACCTAGCCCTATCGGCTCAAATACATGAGATGGATACTTCTGATAGGAGCGCTACTTGCGGTTCTTCCGACCGTACGCGGGCAGCAATTTTTGGTAGCAGCGTCGGGCGTATTTAAGCCACAGCACAAAAAAGTTCTGCTCGTAAAAGACGCTTCTCTGAACAAGTCACTTATCCTTTTCAAAACAAACTTACACGTTAATACGGATGGCACTCCGATGTCTTATCACCCCTATGACTTGCAAGGGACCACAAAAGCGCTTAATACGATTGGTAATGCTATTGCCGTAAGGAAAAATGGCTCCACAAAGAATTTATGCTTGTCAAAAGAAACGTATAAAGAAGCATTATCAGTATTTGAAAAATACCGCGACTCCAAGTTTCAGAAAGTACCTGCGGGCTATTCAATTACTTGGGAAAATGTATTACTAGCGGAAGAAGTAAATGGCAAGAAAGTTCCGTGTGTAACCAAGAAGGGAGAATATGCAGGGTATTTTAGCTCCGCTACCTCGCTAAAAAATGGATTAACATCCAATAAAGGAGAATGCGAATGCAACAATCAAGTG
>Ga0068619_100012_pt1 | contig 13480 bp, 14 predicted proteins | sample InSIn3SAF170_2_FD_77424 | JGI IMG/M metagenome (GOLD analysis project Ga0068619, IMG submission 77424) | Clean room microbial communities from NASA Spacecraft Assembly Facility at Jet Propulsion Laboratory, Pasadena, California, USA -... ... | reverse complement strand
CGACAAGAGGCTGAACTGTCAACGACAGCCAACGGCCAGTCGCTTAGTGATGAAATCTATGTTTTGACAAAAATTTTCAATGCGAGCCAGGCAACTGACCTTCAAGAAACGAGACGCATCGAGATGGGGGAGAAATGAAAACAGAAAATTTAAATTGAAAGGGGGGACTTGGAGTATATGAGGAAATTGGCTTGGTGGCAAAACAAGGCAGGAGGCAGGAGCGAGGAGTCTGTATCTCATATTCAATTTTAGTGGACCGAGTGTTTTGTCTTCTCTTCGTTCTTGGTGTGCGACTGTCCGGGAGTATGCTGGATGTTCAAAATCACCATCTCCTGCTCGTGATCGCGGGTGGAGCAATTATCTGGTGCATTGCGGTGCCATTTGTGGGTTAATGAGGATATCGAGAATCGAATACAAGGGTTACCATACTATTTATATGACGCCGTCAGAATGATATTCCTTGATAAAATAGCATGAAAAACGTTGATTCCAGTACCATGATGATTACTGTACACTGTCAATGCGCTACCTCGATCACCCCGTCATGCAATCTCCAAACCCCATTCGACGCCGCGGCAATATAATTTCATCCAAAGGAGAAAAACCACGCCCGCAAATATCTCTTCCCATTCTTAATTTCACCAGAAACATTATTTTGCACATCGATCACTTCTTACGCAACACTCCGGGGGTAAACTAGATGTTTTGGTTCCATCACCTCGCTTTACACTTTAACATTTTCCGTATTTCCAGAGACACAAAAACACGAGAAATCCAATTCAAACCCAATCCACCAAGCCACCCAGCACACCCCCTACTCTTTACCCATGTTTTCAGTATGAACCACCTCACTCAATCTTACGACCGCCAAAACAAATATACCATATACCCAATGCCTCCCAAAAACAGCAGTTGAACGACTATTTGCAGCGGCAAGTATGGATTCGATTGGGTTTCTGAGGTTTGGTCTTGCTGCAAGTGATGCAGAGGCAGGGTATGTTGTTGCTGTTGCACCAGAAGAGGTGTTGTGTCTGTAGGCGGTGATTGTAATGTGTCGTGGTGATGACCATGATGGTGGTGGTGGGGCAACTCCGGTGCAGTTGGCGCAGGCGGTGGAGAACTATGATCGTGCGGAGTAGCTGCTGGTGAGTGATCCATTAGGTATTGTTGCTTTCTGCTGCTTGGTATGAGTCTTGCGCGATGGAGCCGTTATAGCGTAAGGGAGAATAAATCCATGTTTGGTTTTGTCTGACAGGCGTGTCTTCAGAAATGCGGAGTTGTGATGGAATACGTCAGTGGCGTTTTGGGGCGCTAGAAGTATAGAAGGAATCTGTGATCTGTGCACCGGGAAGATGTGGACAATCACTAGAAATAAAATATGTCTCAAAAAGATATACCGTGATCACGAGCCTTGAATGCGGTTATTTACACACAAGTGTAACATTGAGATATACTAAACATCACTCCGCCCTATCCCTTTATCACTAAAGTTATAATCCTCTTCAGCTTCCATGAGCATCCTGTGACAAAACCACCAGTAATCACATATACTAGTTCCCGCTTTGTCAACGTCTGTACATGTGTGCTTGGATCCGTATCCAAGAAAATATTCGTCGCGCCGTTTTGAATATTGCGGCCAGCAAGATGATAGCTGTTACTCAGTGTATCCACAGCCGCGTAGATGTACTGTTCATGAATCTCCATTGGCGCTAATGATATAAGCTGAGACTTTAAGGACGTTGACTCCCTTTGTTAAACCTGGATCCCTTCGTCAAGATGTTGTGTTGTGTTCTCCCTCGATCGCGTGCTCGTTCTCACTCTTACTCTGAAAAACTTTCGAGCTCCATTCCTGACACAGATCAGAACCTAGCTTTCCCACTATTTCCATTTCTTACACGGCATCTGGTGCACGTGGTCGAATATGGTTAGATGTTCGTGAGAAAGACATCCGTACATGCAAGGCGATCACTAACATGCGATTTAGTGACAGCAAACCGTAGCGCATCACCATCATCACCGTTCCTACCACCATCGTTCTGGGATAGCTCTTCGCCAGCATATTCGGCGCCACGATATGTTTGCAGACACTGTCAGCAGCCAGCCACTCGCTGCACCACCCGAGTGTCCAATCGCAAGGGTAATGCTGGCCGACCTTACATCAAGTGTTTCCCTTGCGACAACTTTATACGTTTTACCGATGAACGTGGAGTCCATGCTACCAACCCGACCTGCAATTGTGATAAACCAAGCAGGCTCCAGCGTGCAGGGCGTGAAACGCGCGTCAACGGACGGCTCCACTACGTTTGTAGCTCTGGCGGATGCGACTATTTTGAGGAGCATCGCAATGCGGCCGGTCGGGCTGTGATTGTTGAGGAGGATTTGATTGAGTTGATGATTCGCATGCGCATTATTTGAGGCAAAGGATTGAAGGCTGGTGAAGACGCTATGGGGTGCTGTATTTTCGAGGCGCACTAGTTTTAGATAGCCACAACCAATTCAAATACTGCTTTCCGTTCTTTAGTATATACAAATGGTCTTCGAAGATAGAGCAGAACTTACAAATGAGATATAATATCATCTCAACAGGGACTGTGCATGAACCAATGACCTCAAAGGTCCATCATCAATATCCCAGTTCTCAAGATCGGAGCATACCAGTTGGAACGCAGGTGTAAGGTTGATTTGACCCGTCTCATTATCCACTAATAATGCATCGTGAAGCTTGTATTCCCATCGTAAACGCATACTTTGATGCAGTGCAAGCAGTGTCTGACTGAATAAGGCCGACCCGAGTACAGCAGGATTATCAATGAGGAGATCACGAATGTCAGGCCTGCTACCGTATCAGCTTGTATGTAACAATGTTTTGTCCGCGTGCTCAATTAACAATAGCCGATGAATCGAAGCACGGAGAGTAGAGATAGAAGCTGCATACCAGGCGAAGTAATCAATCCAAGGTGAATGCACTATCCCCAATTGCTTGTGAGTTGGTCGCATACAGGGCGGCACCGCCTCAAAAGAGGCCTGTGTGGGATACACCTGCCACTGTAATGAACTCCAAATTAGCTCCTGCGTCGTGGGACGGCATAGATGTGCTTGGAATATTGATGGACGTACTCTTAAGAGCTGGTATCGAAGATGCATCATAGCGAGTTTGACTGCAGGACTCGTGAATTGATTGAATGCAACGAGTTTCGCGATAAAGTCATCCAAGGTATCGACATTGTCCGTTCGGATGGAGGTGGAAGCGATCATGGGCCGGACATCGACAGTACGATTTGGCACAATGTCATGTACAGGAATACCAGCACTTATTCGCTGCCGTTGGAACGAGACATAAGTCGCCACCGCTTCACTAAATGAATCTCGGTTCGAGATTGCCGATCGTTGTATGACATGACGAGGAGACGGCGTACGGTGTATCGGGGGAGTGTATGAGCTTGATTGTGTTGATGCTGCTGGCGAAAGGGAGCTCCTGAGGATTGGAGTTCTCACACCAGTAACCGTTTCGACTTGTAAAGGATAACGCCGAGCATGGCTTTCCGTGGTTGAGGATGGTAGACTGATTTCTTTATTCAGCAAGGATGGAAGATGCGAACGGAGATTGGATTGCTTACATCACCTGGTTGATTTGAGGATCCTGGCGAGGCGAATTCGTGCTCTGTATCAACGGCTCGGAGGATCCGGACAAGTTTGCAGATGAGCGGCGCAATAGCAAGCTTGGAGGCAGCCTAACTGTCCGTGCGTATACATTCTGACTGTCGAGTCCTAGCAGATGCTCGAGCCTAGCGATGCCTTGCTCGAGCTCGTTGCCAGAAGACTGTCTAGCTGCAGTATGAGTCCTGTGCGTGTCAGAGACGACTTCATCTCCTGTGAACGTAGAATTGACAGTGCTCTGTGAATCTACATCGCAACCTTCTTGGCTGGCCTGAACAGGAGCTTTGGTCTTCGGGACTTCGATCCGGCCGGAACCGGCGGAGGGCGCATTGGAAGGGTGGTTGTGCATGGAACCAGGTCAAGGTAAACTTTCAGCACCGAGCACTGATATGAATGGAAAAGCAACTTCTGGATAAAGGCAAAGCCAAAAGCTTCGACGCATTCTTATATCCACTTTCATGAGCATGCTGAAGTGGATGTGGTTGTGTCATATTTTTTGTCACGGGCTCCACAAGGAATGATTGTCGCTCGCTCGTTTATCACCCTGAATTTTGATCAACAACCTTAGACTAACGTAGGCTCACTTTCAGCCATTGTCCAACGGCATTTTACTGTTGATAGCTTCTTCAAAAAGAGAATTTGGCACAGTTTTAGATGAACGCTAGCATCCACCGACTCATCAATATCGCACCGCGTATTTTCACGAGCATCGAACAAAGTCAGTCAGTTGCCTTGACCCGTCCGGTCGCATGATTTCATTGGGCATCACAGCGTCTTTCTTAACCATAAGCAACAGCACCATGTCAAGAATCATATTTCAAGCATAAGAAGTGACGTGGCCTAGACCATGGAGTGTCGCTTGTGGGCCGGTTCCAGGCCGCGTAAGCATAGCTTACTGTAAATGAGTGCATTGATCCACGCGATATCTTGGCACAAGAAACGCGGCGCGGTTTCAACCGGATCTGACCATGATAGGAACTGTGACACTGGACGGGATGGTGAAAAAGCGAAACCCGAGCGCCAAGCCGGTTACTAATACCAAACGAGGGAGTTGCTTCACCGCCGGCCCGATCTTATACCGATGACTGCAAGTCTGCAAATGGCTTCGCCGGTTCGGCAGAATTAACATTGGTCGATCTTCAATGTTGATCATGTAGCTGACGCGGAGGTAGAATATCCATTTTGGCTGATAAAGGCACGAACTAGCTGCTTCTAGTACAACTGCAGACGTCGTATACATAAAATCCAGGATGCTCCCGCGCAATCGAATGTCTACAAGAGTGGTGAATGCATGGTGGGTAAAGTATATACTCCGGATTGTGCATGATAGATATACAGCGTCTGTCCTTTCTGGCAAGATTGAAGTATCCGTTTCGACATATGGTATTGTAAGCAGCCGGAATATCGTCAGAAGATGCCATCCATGCGGTCGTGCTGTTGTACTCGAATGCCTGTCCGATGTAACCGGCAGCATATGTGTGATACAACTATGCTCTGCTCTGAAAGCCTATACTGGGTACATGATCTGCTGCTACATCATCCGAGGACACTTCGACCCCACGAGTCCGCCGGGCTTAAGGTGCTTCATGAAATCAGTCCATCCAAGCAATGATATTGCCATATCTGGTCGAGAAGGCATCAAGGTGGTGTCTTAGGCGAGTTCCTACCATCACGGACCGGGCGCCGCAAAGAGAGGTTGATCAAAAATTGCGATGAACTAGTCCCCGGTACCGGCCTCAATTTTCTTCCTCGGAGATTACTCCACGGAAGGCAACCCTTGCTGACTGTAAATTGATTGATCACGAGTAGATCGTGTGGTTTCCGAACCAGGGTACAAACGGCCAGATATCCTGTGTAAAGTTTATGTCCGCCAGTTCGTCTGTTGTATGGCCACTTTGTTGTATTTCAGGACCTGACTCGGCTGCTTTTTCTGCCGCAGTGGAGGATGAACCATAAGCGGCGATACCTGCCGTGAGGTCGCTTGTCACCTCATACATCGATTGGTTGAGCTGTGTGAATGGACGCTTGCGAAGAGGATCGGTTGAGATCCGCTGAACCATTTTGTCGGAAATCGAGATGAACCATTTGAAATAATATAGGTGACGCGATGCGTTATTCGGATTCGACATGTTCTTCTGCAAGATGTCGACATAGTTCAGTGCAGCAGTCGTATAGATTTGAATGCATGGTTGTTTTGTTGGGTCTTCAGGATCAGGGTAGTAGATGCGCTGAAGCTCTGCCACGGCTCGGCACATGCTGTTCACACCTGCGATGAGTTGAACCCATTCGACAACTGCAAGATTTTGAAGATCGTTCAGGCGACGTTCTACGACAAACTCCAGGAATTTATCGATGCGTTCAATTGCCGCTAAGAGTTTCGAGGTATGACCAATATTCCTCGGCTCTCGTATCTGTCTCTCCGCTGATATGCGGCACTCAGTTAGGTGTACATATGCAAAAAAATACGTACTCTCCAACCAGGCATTGTTGGAAGAAATTGACTTAGACTTGTCTCTCAATGCATCGAGTTCTCTTGCTGCACATTGTTCGAGTACATCCAAATGAGCTACATGTTTCGTATCCAGCAGTAGTCGGGTGTTCTCAAGAGCACGGCACAGCTCAACCATCCGTGGGAAGCTGAAGTCACTGTGAGTATTTGCTTGAGCAAGGTCTCCCGCGCATCTCAACATGAGCTCTGAGTAAGCTAGATTTTGCGGGCGGTTGAATCCTAAAACGCAATATCCACAAGACAAATAATAGCAGCCGAGTAAAGCACGCTTCCCATCATGATCTCTGTAACAATAAAATGGATTATGGTTAGCCGCCGCCCTGTGAACTAGCTCGGTTTTTGTGACTCACATCGGTTGTCCTGCGTCCCTAAAGAGGCCTACCTCGGACGCTTCTTCTGTAGAGAGTCGTGTCGTTCCAGGTCCTGCAGATTTCGGATCTAACAAACCTAATTCAATAACCATGCCAATGGCGAGCTGTAACCACTGATATATCTGCTGTGTGTCTCGCCTCAAATAGTGGTGGTGAAACGCCAAGACGATGAGCAACCCCTGAAGAAGTTCGAGGCTACGTTCGCCATTGACAATTACTTTGGTGGCTAATGTTTGGCGAAACAGTTGAAAGCTTGCTCTTTGGAAATCTATGTCGAATGCGGAAGTGACGACAAATATTGCGAGAAGGACAAAGGGCTTCGTTTTGCTCAGAGGTGGTGATCCTACTGCCTCGGGCACAATAACAAATGGCCACATCCGGGACATATCTCGATATTTGCAGACAAGCAATTCAGACTTTTGCCAGCTGAGTTGATTGAATGTTGGTAGGTGCTGTCGATGAATTAGTATTATTGTCAATGATATGAATGGTGTACCGAATGGAGATGCGCACATTGTGTAGATGAAAGAGGTACGGAAATGTGTCAAACATACCCTATCATCGCGCTCGCAATTCAATCGCTTGTAGAAGTATTCACCAAATGATAGCCCATTCTCGTCCCGCCATCGTGGAGGCTCTGGGCCAGAAGAAATCTCCTTCCACGTTGTAGTGTGCTCGCCATTATAACCTCTGGGACTAGGTCCATTGTTCAAAGCACTAGACTGCTCTTCAGAGGTATCGTTTTTGCGTCTTCACTCGCATTTGTTTAGAGTTGCTTATTCATGTACATCCCGTGGACTTACGCTTTCGCGTGCGGCTTGCGCTCTGGATATGGCTTCGGCACGTGTGGCACGCACTCCCGCTCCAAACGATGGCATCTTTCACAAGCTGTATCCTCTACATCTGGGCCCGCTCTACAAGCGAGTTTCTGATTTTTCGTAAGCAAATGAACAGCAAGATAATGCCAGAAGAATCGATAAGCTTGATGTACCTGAGATCTGCAATTCACGCAAGCTTGTGCACGACGACTTCCTTTTTCTACAGGCATGGACAGCGGTTTAGGACGGTGGTGACCTTCGCTCGATAACCGTTTCAGTTGATGCTGATTGGTATGGCTCGCGATATGTGCAGCGTTGTATACAGTACAAGCATTGGAACCTCTGGATTCGCTAAGCTACGTTTCGTCATTCACCACTTAGTGAAAGGTCAAGAGGCTGCCAAGATGTAGGACTATTCGAGTTTTTGCCAGGATTCAGACAAAATCTGTAGGTGTACACGACCACTTTGGCAGCAATGAACGTTACATCCCTAGAGCCAAGAACCTCGAACCAACTTCCGAGTCACCTCCGACCTCCGAGCACATACTTCCGCGATTCACCCGTCGGAATCGGATCGGAAGTGGAGCGTTATTGCTCCTTCTACTTGCAAGGCTGCAACCGAATCAATCATGCCCGTCGGGGTCACAAGAATAATAAGATGATTGTTTACCATCGCATCAGAATATATAAAGCCGTTCAAGAGACTGCAAAATGACTGACAGGAAACACATCACAATCACACATTGTCTTCACAAACCGCCTTGACTTCCAAAAGACACAACACATACTTCACTGCAAGACACTTAAAAACTCAACCAAGCAAGAAACAACACGGACAGCTCTCCGCAAATCATTTTCGATCCATCATAACTCTTTCTCTCTCCATTGTCATCTCCATCACGACAACATGTCTACCAGTGGCAAAACCATAAGCTTCTTCGGGCCTACAGGCGGTTGCTGCTTCGGCACACTATGGCGCTCTCTTGAAGCGGGTCACCAGTGCCGCGTACTGTCTCGCACTCCCGACAAGCTCATCTCCATGCTCAAGGCTCGCAACATCGAATCGCATAAGTTGTCATCTCCATTTCTCGAAATCATCACTGGAGATGTAAGAAATGAGGACGATGTAAAGCGTGCTTTAGTGTTTGAGACTGGAAACGTGACGGATGTCATCGTTTGCGGTATTGGTATGCGCATCTAAAAGCTTGGCTTTGAGATTACTCGGCTTACATCTACGGTGCACAGGCGGGAGAGTTCCCATACTACAATTCAATCTGCGCTACCCCCTCGGTATGGAGGATCCTCGTACATGCTATAAAGCTACCAAGAACATCATCTCAGCCCTGACCACGTTACGTTCGGAGCGCTCAACTTCACTTTCTGGCTCTCCTCTCTTCGTTGTCGTATCCTCCGCCGGTGTCGCAACCGAGTACCGAGACTGGCCAATACTAATGTGGCTCTTCTACGGCTGGATGCTCAACATGCAACTTGAAGACAAACGGCTGGCTCATAAGGAACTCCTCAAAGCAGCAGCGGTATCGGATCTATCACAAGCGCCACTTTTCTGTTTTGTATCTGTTCGTCCTTCTCATCTTGAAGATGGGGAGCCGAGAGGACTCGGCCAAGTACGTGATGGAGTTGTGGGTGAGGGAGTTATGGGATATTGGATCAGGAGGGATGATGTTGCGGCGTGGATGTACGAGAAGTGTATCGTGCCGGCTGAAGTGCAGGAGAAATATTTGAACAACAACGTCAATGTCACGTACTGAAAGGGCGGCAGACTTGCGTTCCGCCTGTTTTCGCCCTGAAGTAGATGTTTAGCGAATTGATCATTGCCAGTTTTTCGATTTTATATTGTGTTCTCCTGAATTCGAACAGTTCATACTCTGAAGCATATATTTAGCCTTGTTATGGAAAGCTACGGTTTTTATGAGCAGAGTCTACTTCTCCGTTATATTCTCTACATCTCGTAGAGGCAACGCCGGGTGAATGATGGTCTTCCCGATTGATTCTGAAGTTATGTGGTTGATATAGCCGATATGTTAGGCACAACAAGTCCGTCGAAGAAGCACGGTATTCGTAGAGGTTCAAATTAGATATACTGATTATAAAATACTTGAAGAGATACATCATACCAGCGCGGGAACATGATCGAGCAATGCAGTTGTTTTCCTAAGACTAACTGTGTTTTGCCTAAGGCGGAGGTAGGCCGCCGGGATCCCGTCCCTATATCATCCACACGGATACTTGTTTTAGTACTGTTAGCGTTAGCAAGGTATGAGGGCGCTATTACCGCCGGTAGTACTGTTGTACTTCGCTATTTTGTTAGTCAATAATCTATAGTCGTCTGACACCAATATTCTCAATCTCATCGCTCCCAGAAGGTATCCAGGTTCATAGCGGATCTTCATAGAGGTTACATCCTCGTCCCATGACTCTTTGAAGATCCTAGCGTGATAGTTATTGTTGGTATAATTCTAATTCAGGACGGCTGCCGTTCTTTCTCGGAACATGCCGTAGAGCCTTTAGGCTGCTAGTAGTTATAAGATATGTGGAAAGAGTGTGCTAAAGACGCTTTCTAGATACACCAGAGTACTCTTTTAGTATAGGCCAGCCAGAGCCTCCTATCTGCTCCTCGTAGGCCTGGCGTAAGAGAACGGGAACAGGATCTGTGGGCGGGAAACGGGAGCGGGAGCGGGAGCCAAGTGGGGCATTTCTCGTCTGCGCTTAAACTAGTATAGACGTAGTATAGCGTTGATGATACTCAAGTCATTGGCTGAAGTTTCTTGCTCACATTATTCTTTCCTTTTCAAGGTTGTGGATGGTTCCGCAGTCTACACACCAACAATCCAGTCCATCCTCATTGAATCAAGTAAGAGGTATGATGATGAGGACAGATCCGATTGGTTGGCAACTGTGAGATTAATATTGATCCTTCTCCCATGGTCAAGGCACAGGTTCTCCAGAACCATAACAAGCACTATACCGGGGTCCACTTACACTGACAGACCGGTACAACAATTCAATCTCGTCGGCGCTTATACGGGCGACAAAACTATAGATGGAGGCGCGTGCCAAGCGCAAAAGCCGGTTCTTTATTGCAACGTTGCGAACAACAATCTCCCATCGCTCTTCACCATAGACACGCTCGGCCAAGTCTCGATAGGCGGATTATATTTCTGCACCCAGCATCTTAGAGGAGACCTGCTTCTCGAAAATAATCCAACGTGTCTGCCCATTACTTGCTTCATCGACCTGAACAACTATCTGGTGTGTCAAAATAATGAGAATCCGACGTACAATACCTTAGGGTTCTATCCACCAGCAGACTACTCAACAGTGGTATTGTTTTCTTATCCTCTACCTAGTGAATTTGAGCCGGGCGCGCTGAAAGCCACGAATGTTGTCAACCTCTGAGGACAGGGTGGCCTGTTTATGATTTTGTGGATTTATGAGACCAGCTGGAGGAGTTAGGTATTGACCTTGAACCCTCACTTGGCTTGTATGAACTTATTTAGGTTATCAAGTAGAGCTACTTTAGCATGATGAACTTTCTCGGACAATGAAGACAAAACATTCCTATAGCTGCCTTCTCATAAGATTTCTTTTCGCAATTGAACCTATACCTATCAAACTTCCCAGCATTGCCAATTTGAGCAAAAGATGTATCAACATCCACCAGATCAATTGCCCTTCGCTAGTGTACCTAGAAAATGCGAGAACATCGTCATGACTCACCAAATACATCTCCCTTACCTGGATCGTTGACTCTAAAGTCTCCTCTAGTGAAGAAAAACTGTACTCATAATCACCACTCAGTCTCGTCTTTATACTCGACGAAATCCGCATACTTTTACCGAAAGCATCCACCGCTTCGACGATCACCGCTCGTACACGACCATCACATATGAGTATACTTTCGAATCCTGCTTTAAATATACCTCAAGCGTTGTTTGGCAAACTCGGCCTTGTTCTGTTGCAATTATGATGCGATGAAACGTTAAAGCCGAGCTGTATAAAAGACGAGTGCTCACCACCAGGTGGCAGATCAATGATCTTTCAAAGTTGTTTGTGAGTTATCTATCCATACCATTGGATCACGGAGTCGACTGCAATCTTAATCTCATAAGCTGATATAGAGGAGGGAACAATGGAATACGAACCTTCTATAGCGCACTTCTAACAAGGGGGTTGAACTATTCGTGATGGATATTGCCCATAGTTAAGGCAATGTGGGTTTTTAGACATACATCATGTCGCGTCTCAGCTTCGATACACGACCAACAGAATACGAAGGCTCGTCGGCCGCAAAGACAACCCTTCCCACTGGCCCTTCTGCAACGTCTCCAACTCGACACTGCATGTCGTTCAACAATCTCGATCTCTCCATAACATCAAGTGTTCCACCTGGAGGTAGTGCAAAGTATTCATTGTTATACGTCATTCTCGACACGTATCCGAATACATCCGGTGCAAGGCATAGGTGCTTGAGGTAAGTACCAACCACTGTGACAACAGTCAAGAGCAGAGTAGATGCGAGGAATAGCGTCAACCAAAAAGAGTTGCACACGTAGATTTCATGCAGCTCAGAGTTTGTGGAAGTAGTCTTCTGTGGGTAAAACAATCCCGTGAAGTGTCCATGTTCATCAGTGCCGTTATCGTATGGTCCAAAGGCGCCCGTGGATGGCGCAGGAAGGTTGCCCGCAAAGGCCTGCGGACCCATTCCCAAGTTGATATATGTGTTAAGGACTATACCCAGGCGGCGTGCAAACGTGTCATCAGAGAGGTTGTGAAGAATAGGCAAATCGTCAATCTCGCCAATGAGGAGGCTGAAGTTTCCAAATGGTACTTGTCCTTCGATAAAAAGCTCTGTTGGTGATGCTGTGCCCTCATGAGTGACGCTACCGAAAGATCGTGGAAGATCAGCCGCGAGATTACTGATTAGCACTGGGTTCGTGTCGAAAGATGTCAGGCTGGGATTGCGATCCAGATATGCAGGTGCCTGGCGTAGGCTTTGAACTGAGCAAGCAGATTTGTGGCATGACACGTTCGCCTCAATATATCTCATTCTAACCGTGCAATTGCGGACAGAAGCGAAAATTCCTCCCACGTCCGGATTGGGATTAAACCTCATACTGCCAAATACAATATTTCGGTCTTGTGATGTTGTATTACTTGTCCACGGAATTGTGTCAGTACCTGAGCTGCTGTTGATGGGCATCGAATAGTTCTTGTTAGTGTCAAGGAAGAATGGTCGCCATTGACCCTCCGCGTCCAAGCAGAGTGACCGATCTTTTGGGTCCTCGTCTTGCCAGTTCGTGCCGTTAGGGCCCAAAAGATAACCAAGTGTTCGAGGAGTCCTTGGTCGCTCTGCAGCCCCTGCCAAATGACTGGACATTCGAGGGCTAGATAGTTATAATCCATAAAGAATCTTTGATCAAGTGACGGATCAAGGCCGGCAATAGGTACACCAATCATTGCGGTGTAGGAGTCGCTGGTTGTGGTGACATTTGGGAAAGTAAGCCATTCTCGCTTCCTCAGTGAGAGAGGAGTCAAACTCGGCGTAAGGTCATATTACAGGTTTCCGGTTCATGTACTGATCGTTTGTGTATGATTAGTTACTAGAACTTCTTATGAAAAGTCACACAGTATTTGGCACACTTGAAGGCCAATTCCAACTTCGATCAATCTCTATCATTGGCACCGTTCTCATCTGTCTTTGGATCTTGTCGCCGATTGGAAGTCAGGCGTCTCTAAGAGTCCTTGGAAAAGCCTGCGCAGTGACTACCTCCTCCTCAGATATTCTTTATTTCCCAATGGGCACTTTGACAGAGTTTGAAACGCTGGGACTGCACCAGGAAACAGTGACAGTGCAACTACTGTGAACACGACCAACATTTTGTATAACGCTGCTATGCTTGCACACAGTCAGATGGTGGCTCAACAAGATCCATGGGGCAATGTCAACATTCTTGGCTGGAGGACATGCCGGTAATGTTTCACACACATATTTATTCCCACAACTCCAGTGTCTAATAAAATGCAGAATTATCAAACTCAAAAGCAAGAATGGCTTACTTTCCCAAATGTCACCACAACCAGCGACTCCTACACCGCAATGATTG
>Ga0068619_100010_pt1 | contig 13734 bp, 13 predicted proteins | sample InSIn3SAF170_2_FD_77424 | JGI IMG/M metagenome (GOLD analysis project Ga0068619, IMG submission 77424) | Clean room microbial communities from NASA Spacecraft Assembly Facility at Jet Propulsion Laboratory, Pasadena, California, USA -... ... | reverse complement strand
TTTTAATTTTAAACCTTTGGCGGCGTACTGCGGCCCGGCAATTACGGTGGCTTTATTGCCGTTAGTCGTAACTTCTTCGGTAGTAATGGGCGCGGGCACTTCCAGTTTAATGCAAGGGCCCACTTGTTTGTTTACCGGTATGGTTTTATCCGGGTTCGGGTTGCACGCCGACTGGAACAAGGTTTGGTTGGCTACGGCTACGGCCGGGCCAGGCTTGGTAAACTGGTAAAAGGTGGTGGTTACTTTTCCGTTGGCAAAAATGGTTATTTTGGCAAAACCGGTTTCGGCTTGGTTAAACAAGCTTTCCAGGTTTTTAGCAACGTGCTTTTTTTGAGAAAAACTACCGGAAACCAGGTGGTAGTTATCTTCCCCGGCATTTAATTGCAGCGAATAATCGTGCGCTGCCGCATATATCAGTTGGTCGTGCTCTTGAAATACCCGGTTCATGGTGGAAATAAAATTCTGGTAACCCGGGTTAGCCATGTCGCGGGGAGTGCCGGTATTTTGCCGGTAAGAGGCGTATAAGCTACCCAAACCCGGCAACGGCAACCAGGTAAAAGGTTTAAGGCGGGTATCGGTGAAAGGGAACAAATGCGTTTTTACCGGCACATGCCCCCCGTAAAAACCATTAGATAGTACCGGGTGATGTCCCACAATAATCACTTGGCGGCCACGGGCGTCATCAATGGCATTTTCTAAAGTTTCCAGAAATTCCGCATCCGATAAAATGCCACAGTCGGTGTCGGGTTCGGCGGGTTTGCGGTGCGGGTGCATCCACCATTGCGTGTTGATGGCAATCAGCCGAATAGTTTTACCAATATCTCTTACATCCGGCCCCGGGCAACCGTTACTGGGCAAGAGCACCGGCGCGTTGGTTTGATGGCTCTTGATGTATTGCTCTAAGCGCCGGACATCCTCTAATCCTTCTTTGCCGGAGTTATCCCAGTCTTTATCGCCGGGCACCAGGTACAGCTTGCCGCGGGTTTTGGTGAGTTGCAGCAGTTGGTCAATTTTCCGGTTGGCGCCCGCGTTTACTCTTTTACCAATCCCCCGGTTAGCGGCAATATCGCCTAAATGCACCACGGTAAACGGATTTTTCTCGGCCTGTACTATTTTTTGCAAAGCCTGTAAATGCGCCGGAGCAATGGTGGTGGTAGCGGTATTCCCTATCAGGTATACCACTTGCGCCATAGAATCAGTTGTCTGTGCTTGGGCATTTACTGGTAAATAGGTTGCCCAGCCGAGCAGACAAATCAAAAGTAATTTTTTCAGCATATTATATTTTGCAAGCCGGCTTAGGGAAGGGACAGCCATTATTTTCTTCTGTTCAGGAAATCAGCAATCGTCTGTATTTTAGTTGCTCCAATATTTTCTAATTCCAATAAATCTTTATCGCCCGTTAATAAGTAATCGGCTTTACCGTCTACGGCCCGGGAAAGCAGAAAATTATCTTTTCCGTCGCGGCATTCTTCTATTTTAGAAGTTATCGTAATTAGTTCCGCATGGTTATCAAGAACAGCCATTAATTCCTGAACATCTTTTGGTTTGAAGAACTTCTTAAACTTTGGGCGTTGCGTAACCTGAATAAATTCGTCTAACGGTTCCTAACTGAATAATAACTGAACTTTCTTTTGTGTAATCAGACGGTCAATGGTATTCAAACTTTTAGTAATAAGAAAGCTGATCCAAAGAGTGGTATCTATGATAATTCTCTTTGGCTTATTGGCCATAACGCTTCCGGCGAACTAATTCCACTTCTTTTGTTATGGCTTCTAAGCTGGGAGCCTGGTTAGATTTACTTCTTAATTTTTCAAGAACTTCCGTAAAGCTGCAACTCGCCTTATCATCGATAGTAATAAGATTTAAATCCGCTAAATTTTTTAAAATCTTTAAGGCTTTAGGGTTTAATATTTCTACTCTTAACTTTTCCATAACTTAAATATACGAAATAGTAGTAATAGGTTTGGTATGCCTCTTACGAGTACGCCGGCCAAGCGAATTAAAAATACCGCTTATAAAACGCTGACTTACCTGCAGCCGGAATCCTGATAAATAATATGGTTGCCCTTTATTTTAGAATAAACCCCAGCTTAAACATTTTCGTGTATATGTGCTCAGAACCTGCTTCCGTCCCATACGGAATTTGCATACCTGACAGATACAAGATACCTTTATAGCATGAGCGAACGAAGCAAAAAATTATTTCTCCTGGATGCCATGGCCCTGATTTTCCGGGCGCATTTCGCGTTTAGCAAAAACCCGCGCGTTAATTCTAAAGGCATGAACACCGGGGCCGCCCTGGGTTTCACCAACACTTTGTTTGAAGTACTATCCAAAGAAAAACCAACGCACATTGGCGTCGCCATGGATGGCCCGACTAAAACTTTCCGGCACGATAACTTTGTGGAATATAAAGCCAACCGGCAAGCTATGCCCGAAGATATTGGGATAGCCATTCCGTACGTAAAAAAAATAGTTGATGCTTTTAATATCCCGCTGCTCCTTATCCCTGGTTACGAAGCCGATGATGTAATTGGCACGCTTTCGTGCAAAGCCGAAAAAGCCGATTTCGACGTGTACATGATGAGCCCGGATAAAGATTTCTGCCAGTTGGTAACCGACCACGTGTATTTATACAAACCGGCTTTTCTGGGTAATGGCGTCGATATTCTGGACGTGCAAAAAGTTTGCGAGCGTTGGGAGATAAGCAACGTAAAACAAGTAATTGATATTCTGGGGCTGCAAGGCGACGCGGTAGATAATATCCCCGGCATTCCGGGCATTGGCGAAAAAACCGCTAAATCGCTCATTCAGAAATACGGCTCCGTTGAGAACCTTATTGCCAACGCCGACGAACTCAAAGGCAAGCAGCGCGAAAATATTATTCAGTACGCCGAACAAGGTTTACGTTCCAAAGAACTCGCTACCATTCATTTAGATGTACCGATTGATTTTGACGAGAGCGCTTTCGAGTACCGGGGACCAGACGTAGAAAAACTGCGGGCTTTGTTCGATGAACTGGAATTCCGGCAATTATCGACGCGCATTTTAGGGACCCCATCATCGGCACCGGCGGCCAAAGCGCCCGCCGTTAAGGCAACCCTGGTAAAAGGCAAAAAATCCGACCAGCAATCGTCGCTTTTCGAGGAAATGGACGAGTTGTTTACGGAAAATGGCACGGCTACTACTGAAGAAGAAACAACACCGGCCGTCCGGAAAAATATTACCAGCACCTTACACGATTATCACCTGATTAACACGCCCGAGTTGCGGGCCAGTTTGGTTTCGTACTTAGAAAAACAAAAAGAATTTTCGTTTGATACCGAAACCAACAGTATTGATGCCATTACCGCCAAGTTGATTGGCATGTCGTTCTGCTACATTCCCGGCGAAGCGTATTACGTGCCCGTACCGCTGGATAACGAGGCCGAATACACTGCCATAGTGGATCAGTTCCGGGGCGTGCTGGAAAACGAAAAGAACAGTAAAATCGGGCAGAATATAAAGTACGACATTCTGGTAATGAAAAGCCAGGGCGTAACGGTACGTGGCCCGCTGTTTGACACCATGATTGCCCATTATCTGCTGGAACCCGATATGCGCCATAACATGGATTTACTCGCCGAAACGTATTTAAACTATACGCCCATTTCCATTACCGAACTCATCGGTAAAAAAGGCAAAAAGCAGCTGAACATGAGCGAGCTGACCCCGGAAGAAATTTACGAGTATGCCTGCGAAGACGCCGATGTTACCCTGCAATTAAAAAATTACTTTGCGCCGCTCTTAGAAAAAAACAACGTCCGCAAGTTATTCGACGAAGTAGAAAATCCACTCATTCCGGTTTTAGCGGCTATTGAGTACGAAGGTATTTCCATTGACGGTAACGCCATGGCCGAATCGTCGAAAGAACTGGCAGGTTATATTGCTGATATGGAGAAGCAGATTTACCAGATTGCCGGCACTACTTTTAACATTGGCTCGCCCAAACAGCTCGGCGAAATTTTATTCGATAAATTAAATTTAACCGGCGATAAAACGAAGAAAACTAAAACCGGTCAGCACGCCACCGGCGAAGAAGTATTATCTAAATTAGCGAGCCAGCACGAAATTGCCCAGCTTATTCTGGATCACCGGCAATTAACCAAGTTAAAATCCACGTACATTGATGCCTTGCCGCAATTGATTTGCGCCCGCGACGGCCGGGTGCATACGTCGTTTAACCAGGCTGTAGCCGCCACGGGTCGTTTAAGTTCTACTAACCCGAACCTGCAGAATATTCCCATCCGGACGGAAAAAGGCCGCGAAATCCGGAAGGCCTTTGTACCGCGCGACGGCAGTCATTTACTTTTATCCGCGGATTATTCCCAGATCGAGCTCCGTATTATGGCTGATTTCAGCGGCGATGCTACCATGAAAGAAGCATTCCAAAAAGGCCTGGATATTCACGCTTCTACCGCCGCCAAAGTATACCACGTGGGTTTAGACGAGGTAGACGCGGATATGCGCCGCAAAGCCAAGACCATTAATTTCGGGATTATTTACGGTATTTCGGCTTTTGGTTTAGCCGAGCGTTTGCGCATTCCCCGTCGCGAAGCCGTGGAAATCATTGAAGCCTACTGGCAGGAGTTTCCGGCGGTAAAGCAATACATGGACAGCGCCATCAACAGCGCCCGCGAAAAAGAATACGCCGAAACTATTTTGGGCCGCCGCCGCTACCTCCGCGACATTAATTCCCGGAACGCCAACATTCGCGGTTACGCCGAACGCAACGCCATTAACGCGCCTATCCAGGGTACCGCGGCGGATATTATTAAAATTGCCATGATTAACATCTACAACTGGATTGAAGCCGAAAAGCTGCAAACCCGCATGATTTTGCAGGTACACGACGAATTAGTATTTGATGCTCCCAAAGAGGAATTAGACCTTATTCAACCAAAAATTGCCGAACTCATGAAAACGGCTTTACCGCTGAGCGTACCCATGGAAGTAGGGATGGGCGTTGGGGAGAACTGGTTAGCGGCACATTAGGGCTTACTTATTTAAAAACTTTAAGTTTAACCCTTTAATTTTCTTGTTATTCTGAAAGAACTTATTTTGTTAGGTAGCTGAACAGATTTCTCAGCTTTAGGCGGAGAGTTCACCTTAGTGAACTCTCCGCTTTTTATTGGGCTGCTAATCCGAGATTAGCGTTTACCACATGTTTTCCTTAGGCCAATAAGAGATTGGCTGCTCAAAAGTACATAGCGTGCTTTACTCACTACGCTCAACCCTAATGCCCCGGTTCTACGTGGCGCATTCTGCCAACTCTACGCAGAACACAGGCAGAATGTATAATAATTAAAATCAAAGGCTTATCTTGTGTTTGAAATTTAAATTCTTAAATTGTAAAGCTATTTTGGTTCCTGTTTTTCTGATCTTTAAACTGGTTGCTTATGAAAATCTTTTACATTCTAGCAGTTCTTGCTTTTACAAGAATCAATAACCTCCGCGCACAAGATCACTCCGACAAAATTGATGTTGAAAAAGGTTTTAAATACCACGAAATTTACCTGGACCGGTACGAGGTTAAAAAGCTTTTGAAAAAAGATAAGGTAGCCTTTGAGGTATTTAAACCATCACGGTTTACACATACCTTAAGCTATTTTCTTTTTTCTGCCGGGTTAGCTACTGCATTTGCCCCATTAGATGCAAAGTTTGATAACAACGATGATACCAAGCCTACCCACGTAGGTACCTTTATTGGCGTAGGCCTTGGTTTAATAGCTTTAGGATTTCCAGTCAGAAACAAATCTTACCGGCAAACTAAAGCCGCGGTGGAGTTATATAATTCCCGGTTAAGCAGCAATTTACGGCAACGGCCAAAACCGGAGTTTCTGCTGGGCTTTACGGGTAACGGACCCGGTATGGCAATTAAATTTTAAAGATAAAACCCGCTTAAATCCGGTAACTCACACTAGTCGCGCACTAAGCGCTTATCCAAATCCATTGTCTAGCGCTAGTGTTAAGCGCAGCGTCACTGGTGCTTAAAAGACAAGAGGAAGTCTCCTGACTTCCGTATACCAACAAGTTGATACTTCGCCAGTCCGGAGACTGGCTTTTGTCAATAGGTCCAAGAGACGCTAAGCTTAACTCTTGAACCAGTAAGAAGAAACTTGCTAAGCGTCAATTGGGGTTGTCTTTTCTTCCTGAAATTCAGATTATTGATTCAATAAAAAAGCAGGCTGGAAGGCCTGCTTTTTTAAATTTTTTCTATTTCCCTTACGCTACATCGCAAATTTTTACGCCTTGGTTTAGGGAGGCAAGTTTATCTTCGCGTTTCGGGATGAACTCTTGCGCGACAAAACCTTTAAAGCCGGTTTCCACAATGGCTTTCATAATGGCTGGGTAATATAACTCCTGGGTTTCGTCGATTTCGTTGCGACCGGGTACGCCGCCGGTATGGTAATGCGAAATGTACGGGTGATACTTTTTGATGGTAGCAATTACATCGCCTTCCATAATTTGCATGTGGTAAATATCGTAAAGCAATTTAAACTGCTCCGAACCGACCATTTTGCACAACTCTGCGCCCCAGGCAGTATGGTCGCACATGTAATCTTTGTGGTTTACTTTGCTGTTGAGCAACTCCATTACCAGGGTTACCTTGTACTTTTCGGCGGTAGGCATCAGGCGTTTTAAACCAACCGCACAATTTTTCATGCCTTCTTCATCCGACATGCCCCGGCGGTTACCCGAGAAGCAGATAATCTGGTTATAGCCGGCCGCCGCTACTTTCGGGATAACTTCTTCGTAGCTTTTTACCAGTTCGTCGTGCAGCTTGGGGTCGTTAAAGCCTTGCTCAATCCCTTTACCGGCACCATTGGGTAAAGCACAGGTTAAACCGTATTTCTTAAGCGTGGGCCAGTCTTCGGGTCCTAGTAATTCAATGGATTTAAGGCCAATTTTTTTGGCTTCCTGGCAGAATTGGTCGAGCGGCACTTTGTCGTAGCACCATTTACACACCGAGTGGTTGATTTTACCTTTTAGTTCGTTTCCCATAGCTTGTTCGGCCGCAGCTACCCGGGCAGATAGCGTAGAGCCGACCGTTACGAGAGCGGCACTACCAGCGATTTTTTTTAACGCGGCGCGCCGAGAAGATGCTTTTTTCATAATATTAACAAAATAATTAGGAGTGAAAACCATTACCGGCCAAAACACCTTACGGTTCTGCCGATACGCAATGTAGGAAATACTTTGCTTAAACCCCGCTACTTATTTCAATATTATTACCCACGCAAGTGATGCGAAAAACAGTAGACAAACTCTTTCATTAGCTGATGAATAAACTTTATTATCTCCCTTAAATTACTGCCTCCTTATGGTTACAAGTAAGTTAGCTTGTAAATAAAAAATCCAGATAGTACTGTTACTGTCTGGATTTGAAAACCTTATTTTTTACTAATGACCGTTACTTAGGCTAACTTAGCGCGGGTCGAGAACACGGAAACGCAGAGGCCCATAATGGCGATAATAAAGAATGATACCCGCAAACTGGTAGCTCCTGCTACTAAACCAATGAGCGGCGGTCCCATTAAAAAGCCTAAAAAGCCAATGGTAGATACGGCCGCTAACGCCACGCCCGGCGATAATACTTTGGATTTACCAGCGGCACTGTACACCAACGGAATTACCGAAGATACGCCAGCTCCTACCAGTAAAAAGCCCGCCAAAGCCGTCATTAAATCTGGTAAAAGCACCGCCAGTAACAAACCACAGGCAATTAAAATACCGCTTAACTGCAAAGTACGTTTTAAGCCAAATTTACCGGTAAACCAGTCAGCCACGAACCGGCCGGAAGCCATGGTGGCCATAAAGGCGGTATAACCAGCTCCTACCCAGGCTTGATCAGCTTGTACTACTTTTTTTGAAATAAACCCCGCTCCAGTCGAACATAGCGCCTTCGCAGATCATTGAACAAAAAGCAATGATGCCCAACAGGAGCAAAGATTTATCGGGTTTGGCAAAAATAGGTTGGTCGGCTTGGCGGTTAGGATCTTCGGCAATGGTAAAACGGGTACTGATGAGAGCCGCCAGCACTACAAAAATAGTAACCATTAAAAAATGCTGCACCGGCACAATGCCGGCGCCAATCATCAGGGTACCCAGAGCAGCCCCGGAAAAGCCGGCTAAACTCCACATCCCGTGAAACATGCCCATAATCGGCTTTTTGTACATCGACTCCACGCCAACGGCCTGGGTATTTACGCCGATATTCATAAAATTGCCGCCAAAGCCAAACAACAACAAGTAGCTAATCAGCTGAAAAGTATTCTGGGCCATACCCAGGGTAACCAAGGTTAAACCATACAAAAACACCCCTAAGGTAACTACCTTTCTACTGCCAAATTTGGCCACCAGCCAACCCGATACCGGCAAGGAAATCAGGGAACCAATGGGTATAGCTAATAAAACGGCACCCAACTGGCTTTCGTTTAAACCAAGGGTTTGCTGAATAGTCGGAATCCGGGATGCCCAGCTGGCAAAGCATAAACCTTGCAGAAAGAACAATGTACTTACGGCCCATCGGTGCACTTTCTTCGAAACAGAAACGCCGGAGGGTAAACTAAGAGAAATCATACGAAACAAATTAAATGCAAAAAGATACTGGTGGTTAGTTAATAGACCATAGTCGATAGTCCATAGTCATCATGGATGGTATAGCCGTTAATTTCAGGTTAAATAATCCGTCCTTTCGTAAGGGACGGCACTAGTGTTAATAGCCCGCATTTGGTTAACAATATTTATCCCAAAACCAAAAACCCATTATGATATATCTTACATAACACAATTTATAATAAAATATTATCAAAATATATGCGTATACGTTATGATATTTTCAAAGTTATAAGGTATGTATTAATAAACTATCAAAATAATGTTTTACAGATTACCAGCCTGCCACTTTAATCAAGAAAAAGAGCTTGGTGCGGAGCAGAGTAGCAGTAGTAAATTATTTTTGACTAATTACTTCCATCATGAAATTTATGAGTAGAAAGCAGCTATTACGATTTAAGCTAAAATTAACCGGGCAAGGTATTGGTCTTGTTCGTCTTCGTACTGAATAATCGGGAGCCAGCCTTCTTCCCCGGCAATTTGGGCTAAGGTATCCTGATCGATGTATAACCACTTAAACCATTCGCCTTTTACCTGGCGGTATTCGTACTGGTAAGCAATTTCGCCGTAATACTTTTCCCCGGCCGGCAAGTTACCTTCGTAGAGGTAAGTAATGTCGGATGAGTCGAAAACCAGTTGTCCGTTAGGGTTCAGCAGCTTTTTGGCGTGTTGTAAAAATCGCCGTAGGCCGGCCATATCGCCCACTAAGCCAATGCCATTCATGAGTAACAGCAACGTGTCGTAGGTAGTGCCGGAGTAAGTAAAAATATCTTGGTTAACTACTTTTTTCACGCCACGTTCCCGCATAATTTCGGTTGCTAAAGGCGATATTTCCAAAGCGGTTACGTCCAAATCCAGGTTTTGTAAAGCCAAAGCGTGGCTGCCGGCGCCGGCGCCAATATCCAGTACTTTCCCGTAGCAGCAACTTAAAGCTTCCAGCTCTACCTCGGCCATTTCTTCTTCGTCCCGGAAAAATATATCCAGCGGCATGTTTTCCGGCTCGCCGTAGCTGGTGTGCAGGATAAGTTTCTGAGTAAAATTATCGGTATAAAAATCGCGCAGCGCTCCGCCAAATACATCCATTATAATAGGATTTAAAATTTCGAACGGCAAAAGTACTTTTTCTCCGGCAGGCTACCAAGCTTAATCGGGCACCATGGGTGGTAGCCGCTTATCCTAGCCATTCCTTAACCAGAATTAAGCTGGCTTTTTAATAATATAACCGGTTAAAACCAGTATCTTTAAGCAGTAGCCTTTTAGTTAAACCTTACGAAACAGCTACTTACCAACAAGCATTAAAATTTAAAAACATGGATTTAGTTACCGTTATAATTCTGGTCTTTATTGGCTTGGTGTTGTTACTGGTAGAATTAGTTTTTCTGCCGGGCACTACGCTGATTGGTATTCTGGGTTTTCTGGTATTAGCGGCCGGCGTTTGGTTGGGATACGAAAAAATGGGCCTGGCTAATGGCCATATTATATTAAGCGTAGCGCTGATATTGAGCGTGACTATTGTATTTTTTAGCTTTAAAGCCGATGTCTGGTCGAAGTTTGCCTTAAAAGACGTAAACCATAGCCGGGTAAACGAAAACGTAAAACCGCAACTACAGGAAGGCAACACCGGCCGCACTTTATCGGCGCTGCGGCCCTCCGGTACCGCTATGTTCAACGATCAGCCTTACGAAGTACATACCAACGGGGAGTTCCTGAATGCCGGCACCGCGGTTGTTATCACCCGCATTAATCATCATAAAGTAATTGTAAAGCAAGCCAGTTAGATATTAGTATCTAGACGCTAGACATTAGACTTTTCTTTGTTAGAATAAATGAAAGCACCACAGTCAAGAGAAAATAGCTTTTTAATTATTTTTATTTTATCATTAACTCCTTGGGTGTTTTTCCTCTTTTATTTCAAAACCCAAAACATTTCAGAAAGATCAACTGATTGGGCAGACTTTGGATCTTATATAGGAGGAACTGTTACAGCCTTAACAGTTCCTATTACATTTGCTTTATTACTCAGGACCTATAAAAGTCAAAAGGAGGTTGAACGTATCTCGAAACTGACTTTTAGAAACCAAAAATTTGAAAAAAGACTCTTTGAGCTATTAAAGGTCTGCAATGAATTTAGATTTAACCAATTAAGTGTGTGGACAAGAGAAGGAAATAAAGAAAGGGAATATTATGATGGCTTAAGATTTTTCATACACAAGCGCAGATCCGTTCAAGAAAGAGTTGATGATTTAGGTTTTGATAATGCTGTTAGTAGAGCAATTGAGTCTGCCAACCTTAGCTTTGAATTTTATTTTAGAAGTCTTGAAAACATTATTATTACTTTGGAAGAAATAGATGAAGAAAGACCTGAAGAGAAAGACAAGTTAGTTGCAATGCTCATTAACACCTTAACAAATGATGAGAAGTTTTTCATTAAATATTTTCATACCTATCAAAAATTTTCCCACTTCAATTATTTAAAAAAGTTTCAGAATAAATTAACTGAAAATATAATTTTTGATTACAAAGAAGAATAAACAACTTCTAATATCTAAATACTATTGTTTCTTTTACCAGCAATTTAACAATTAACCATTCAGCAATCTAACAATTAAACATACATGGAGTTATCGCCTTTATTTCTTCTCGCCGGTGGGTTTATATTGCTACTGGTTTTTCTGTATTTCGTACCCATTAATCTTTGGATTACGGCCTTATTCTCCGGGGTAAAAATAAATCTATTCGATCTGGTTTTTATGCGCATTCGCAAGGTGCCGCCCAGTTTAATTGTAAACTCGTTAATCACGGCTACTAAAGCTGGTTTACAAATTACCAGCAGCGAACTCGAAACGCACTACCTGGCGGGCGGCAACGTACCCACCGTAATTAAAGCCTTGATTTCGGCGGATAAAGCCAATATTCCGTTAACCTTTAAGCAAGCTACCGCCATTGATTTAGCCGGCCGCGATGTATTTGAAGCGGTTACCACTTCGGTAAATCCTAAGGTAATTAATACGCCTAACGTAGCCGCCGTGGCCCAGGACGGTATTCAGCTGATTGCCAAAGCCCGCGTTACCGTAAGAGCGAACATTGCGCAGTTGGTGGGCGGCGCCGGCGAAGAAACGATTCTGGCCCGGGTGGGCGAAGGTATTGTAACTTCCATTGGTTCGTCGCTCTCGCACAAAGAAGTACTCGAAAATCCCGATAAGATATCGAAATTGGTTTTACAAAAAGGTCTGGATGCCGGTACCGCTTACGAAATTTTATCCATTGATATTGCCGACGTAGACATTGGCGAAAACATTGGTGCCAAACTGCAAATCGACCAGGCCAATGCCGATTTAAAAGTAGCCGAAGCCCGCGCCGAAGAACGCCGCGCCATGGCCGTAGCGGTAGAACAGGAAATGCGCGCCCGCACGCAAGAAGCCAAAGCCTTGGTCGTGCAAGCCGAAGCTGAAATTCCCAAAGCCATGGCCGAAGCTTTCCGGTCGGGTAACCTGGGCATTATGGATTATTATAAAATGCGCAACATCCAGGCCGATACCGACATGCGCGATTCCATTGCGAACCCAAACCCCGGCAATACCGGCAACCGCGCCGGCCGCGACGAAACAAAATTATCTTAAAAATCATTTTGGTAGGTTTAAGAAACAGCGCATTATCTATTTTTTACTACGCCTTCCTTCAGTCATCCTGAAAGGATCTAATTGGTAGAAAAGAAGAACCAGTAAAATAAGAACAGTAGTTATTACCTCCTAAAAAATTAAAATTTACCTGATTAATGCTGCTGCGGCAATTGTTCCAAATGGGTTAGATCTTTTCAGGATGACCGAGAGAGTAAAAGCAGCTTTTTAATTTACCTTTTGAATAATAATCTTTCCAGAACTTACCGCATGCTTCTTTATCAGTCATGAACATTGCCCCTTTAGATCTAATATTATTACTGGCCAGCCTGCAGGGATTTATTCTGGCGGGCCTGTTGTGGTTTAATCCCAAAGGACCGAGGCTACCTAATAAATTATTGGCCTGGCTGGTGGGCTTATTGGGCTTAGCCAGTTTTTCTGTAGGCATACCAGTAGCTACTATCTGGATCGGCCATATGCTGGATTTGCTGCCGTTTATCGTAACCATGCCCATGGGACCGCTCATTTATTTCTACGCCAAGTCCTTATTAAATCCGGATTTCCGGATTGGCCGCCGGGAGAAGTGGCATTTCTATCCCGTTATTACTGATTTTGGGTCGCAACTCATCGGCTGGACTTTCATCTTTGGTATTTTACTGGGAGTATTTAATCCGCAAAATAATTTACCCTGGGCCAACGCCATGGATGCCTATGATACTTACTCGGATATTCCCCGTTGGCTTTCCATTACGGTTTACCTATGGCTCACCCACCGGTTACTTTCGCGCCAAACCAAAGCCGAAGGTATCCTGCCCGAAGAACAGCAACACCATATTGGCTGGCTAAAACCTTTGGTGCGCGGTTTCTTTGTTTTCCAGTTTATCTGGCTGCTGTATTTAATTCCGTACATCATTCCGGCTACCCGCAACTCTTTACTCGATACGTTTGGCTGGTATCCTATTTATATTCCCATTGCTATTTTAATTTACTGGATTGGCTTAAGAGGATATTTTCACACCCAGAAAAATTTCACCCAAAATAACCGGAAAGTTCCGGCTACTTTTTTACCCGCAGAAACCACCCACGAAACCATGCACCTTTTACAAAAGCCATGGCCACCGACCAGCTTTACCTGGACCCCGAGCTAACCGTGGAGAAAGTAAGCCGGCACGTAAGCATTCCGGCTAAGATTATTTCGGCGGTTCTGAACCAACATTTGCAGAAAAGCTTCAACTCGTTTGTAAACGGATACCGGGTAGCCGCAGTAAAAAAACGCTTGCTCGACCCGGTGAATCAATCCTCTACTTTGGTGGGCATTGCTTTTGATTGCGGTTTTAACTCGCAGGCTACTTTTCAACGGGCTTTCCGGAGCGAAACCAACCAATCGCCCAAAGAATTTATCGCGGGAGAGCTCCAAAATTTAAAAAATTAACGCTCAAATCCGGATTTGAGTCGATTT
>Ga0068619_100007_pt1 | contig 17402 bp, 7 predicted proteins | sample InSIn3SAF170_2_FD_77424 | JGI IMG/M metagenome (GOLD analysis project Ga0068619, IMG submission 77424) | Clean room microbial communities from NASA Spacecraft Assembly Facility at Jet Propulsion Laboratory, Pasadena, California, USA -... ... | reverse complement strand
TTCAGTTTACACCTTTGTTACCCCTACATTAGAGGAGGATTCCGACGACGGGCCACTCAAAATAATCACAGAATTAGATGATTACGAGGACATGAATGATCTTTCTCCATCAAAGTTACGACCGTCAAAGCTACCTCCTCTCTCTCCATCTGCTCATGTACATACGGATATGCAATTTGCAAACGCTTCTTCAGCCAATCCACTAGCTGATATTGTTCTTCCATTTTCATTAGAAGAACTTCTGGTCTCATTTAAAGAGATCGATGATGATTCAAATGGCTTCTTATCCGCAGAAGATATTCGATTGGCACTTCTTAGCATGGGATTAAATATTAATGAGGCCCACGATGGGATAATTCAAACCATGTTAAAAATGGTGAATAAAGACGAAAGTGGTCAAATTGCATACAGTGACTTTCAACAATTTGTATGTGAAGGTCTAATGGGCATGTCTCTAACAGCATATGCACGTCTGGCCTTCCAAAATCAACATCTTATTGACAGTATGCCATCCAAATATGGCATGAACGTCCGTCCTAAAGTGAATACCCTTTCGGTGACCTAGGTCCAAACTTGACGTTAGGTATAGGAAATTACATCCTATGAATTGGATTGGATCCAGATTCGACAAGCACACAGTAAACATTTTTATCGGATGTCTCGTTCTTGGAATACACCGCTTCCATGAACTTTATGTTTGGATGAAGATAATTAAAGGCTTATGTCTCCTTAACATTGAGATACTAGACATTGGAACTTGTTACAGTTATGAATGCTCATTTATATATACCAACGTGTATTGAAACCCTAGTCGACTCATCTATCGATAATCTTAAATATATAAGATTTATTTAACATATCTGGGATATATTATTCTTTATTCAATGTATCTAGGATTTATTAGAGTTATATTCAAGACATTTCCAGTGTATGCCCAAGTGATCAAATTCTTCTTCATCAACGCCATAATTTTTTTCTATCATTTACATTCCCTAACATTGTAATTGATAATATCTAACATTATGATTGATTCTCTCTCCCCACAAATAAAACTCAACATTCCAAACTTAGCAATATTCATACATTTTGAATATAGACGTTATTTATGGAGCTAAGAATAATTTAAAAAAGAATGGACAGTCTCATTCAAAATAATAATAAAAATGAATAATTTAAATACATTTTTAAATCTTTAACTGATTTAGATTCATTTCATACTCGATTGGCCCTTAGTTTTCTCAAGTAGATTTGGTGTTGATGGATTCACATCCATAGTAAACACAAAAGAAGTAAGAAGAATTAAGGAAAGGTAATAGGGATAATATATAAAAGAAAGGTAATATAAAAAAGATGACCGCTGTACGACGAAAACAAGTGGAGGTACATACTACCTCCACTCATTCGTCGTTTATTGCTTCATTAGCTGGGAATCCTACTACATTTGTTCCGAACAATGCAACTGTTAAAACTCAATCGATGACTGCTTCTACAAATGTATCCACGTCATCGACTACGAATAATAATACAGAGTTATTGGTTGCAAATCCAAATAAATGGAAATCAGCAATGGTACGAACATATACGACATTATTAATGTTAGGTGGATTTTCGGGATTGATCTATTTGGGACATGTTGCATTAATGCTACTAGTGATTGCGTTACAAGTAGCTATGTTTCGAGAAATTAAGAAATTAACATTAATGCTATCATCACGTCCTCCTTTACCTTCGTTTCGTGCAATGCATTGGTATTGGTTTATTAGTGCAACTATATTTGTTTATGGGAAATTAGCTTCATTCATTTTACATGCATCATTTTCTGCAACCGCAGTTCCATATCACTCTTTTATTTGCTTCTCTTTGTATTCGTTTGGAGTCATCTTGTTTGTTATGTCATTACGAAAGGGATATTACCGGTATCAATTCGAAACGTTTGCTTTTATCCAATTAACTTTACTTCTAGTTGTGATTCAATCGTCGTTTATTGTTGTCAATATGTTTGGAGGATTAATATGGTTTATACTTCCTGCACTGTTAATTGTTTCCAATGATTGTTGGGCATACATATGTGGATTCTTTTTTGGTCGTACCCCTTTGATCCGACTATCTCCTAAAAAAACTTGGGAAGGATTTATTGGAGCTGCTTTTATTACTGTTATTACTGGTTTCTGGTTATCTCGTGTCCTCTCTTCTTGGCAAATGCTTGTTTGCCCAAAACACGATCTCACATTTCAACATCCTCAATGCAATCTACCCGAAGAATTTCTTCCTGTTTTATATACTTTACCCAAAATTTTACATCCGTTTACCAACGTTGTCCGAGCTCTTGTATTATGTCCTGTATCTTCGTGGGCTGAACTTCCAGTTGGCGGGTTTACAATTTTACCAGTCCAATTGCATGGTATCGCGTTTGCCATGTTCGCTTCTTTGATAGCTCCCTTCGGTGGATTTTTTGCAAGCGGTGTGAAACGTGCTTTTCGCATAAAAGACTTCGGCGAAACTATTCCTGGTCATGGAGGTGTTACTGACCGTATGGATTGCCAGATATTAATGGGTCTTTTCGTCTATGTTTATTATTGGTCATTCATCCATACCTATTCTGCAGAGGAGCTGATCTTAAGGGCTCAGGTTGCGCTTAATCGTTTGTCTGCAGAACAACAGTTAAATCTGTGGCACCAGCTTGGATCTGCTTTACTAAGCAAGGGTTATACTCTTCCATCCATTCCATAACTTCATCCGAGTACTCGTGATATTGAAATTTCGCAACATTCTCTCCGATTTGAAGGTTTAATCTTCATGTCTTGGTAATTGTATTCTTAATTACAATGTGCCTTTGCATAATTTTTTATTATATTAAGGTGCAATACAGAGTTTGGTACATTCTTAGCATGGGATCCGCTTTACACAGTCATGAGAAACTTACACATTGACATGAGTCTCAACTCGAATTCGCCACACTCTATTTTTGGACTTATTAACTTGCTCTACATCAGCGCATACAATTTATATGTCCACGAAGTTCTCGGTTCGAGCGGAACCAATACATGCTAGAGAAAGCTACAGCAATTATATATACCAATAAATAATTCTTATGTAATTATCCAAATAAATTAACTTCCAAATTTTGAGCACATATTAAATTCATCATCTTAATTTATGGGATACTTTTGAGGATATAGTAGATTTTCATGTATAGCTTTCGGGAATCATTTACCATTTCACATTCACACATAGATTTGATACTTGCTGGATTGAAAACCCCGATAGATATCGTGTGGAATATGTTGTCTGAATTTCAAAGCAGGAATTAGGAGAACATCGATCTTCGTTTTAGTATTTATTACTACTAAGTGTATTTTATGATGCTCCTGGGAGCACTAAAAATCAATCATTAACGTAGCAGAAAATATAATAATAGTTAGTCTATAGATTCTCATCGACTCTAATAAATGAATCCACTCGTCTCATCTACCAAATGATTCAGTTAGAAAAATTTCTTGCATCCCAGAGTACCAAATTCAGCAATAACCACGCCTGTAAATGACAAAGCAACAGAGTCGTATACTAGATTGAAGGCTAACGAGTTTAATTTCTTCTTCCCATTACTAAATCAGGATCTTCCGAATAATCATCGTTTATGTCAGAACAATTAAAGAATATCTAGATATGCACATTTCTACAACTCCTGTCTACTTGTGAAGAATTCAATCGCCCTATGACCTAAACCACTATCGGCTCACCGTTTCAGACAGTAAATAAATAATGTAATAATACATGACTTTCGAAAGGAGTAGCTCACCATTTCGTATGATCACAGATCATAAAATTAAATATGTTTCATCGAAGGAAACTATTCCACAAGAACTAATCCAACGCTTCAGAGTAATTGCTTTTACTTCTTGATATGTCGTTCTTTCTCCTTTTCTTTTTCATCTGCAGCGTCGAAAACAGCCACTCGACGTGCTACAAAACCTCCTGACTCTGGGCTATGTCTAGAGTGGCTGGAAGAGGCGGATTCAGACAAAGGAGAATGAGCTCTGGGACTATTAGCAGTGGCTTTTGCTGCAGCAACAGCAGCAGCTTCTTGAACACTAACAGTTTTCGGAATTGGGCGTTCATCGCCATTATTTGGAGAGGAAACAGTTGGGGGAAAACTTTGTGCCTCATTTTTCTGCCGCATGGAAATTTCATTATCAGACCTACTCAAAGATGCTGAACCAAGTGTGCCCTTACTAACTTTTGGCGATGAAAATGAGTCTTCATCTCGACCTTCAGCTAATTTACTGAGAGTATTAAAACTTGGAGTCTTACTAACACGGGACATGGCCAAAGAGAGAGTGGGGGTCTTTTCTAGCGTGACGAAGGGTGTAGGTGCGGTAGAAAAAGAATGGATGTTAGCCAAATTACCGAAACTACTTGAGGCAGCTAAGGCGCGGCTGCCTGCCGAAACTGGAGATGTATTTTGGCTATCTGGTAAGCTAGAATCCCCTGGAACAACGATTGGCTTCGCAATTGAGGCAGGTGCAGTAGGAACACTAGGCACAGAAGATGTGTTTACTGGCGCATCTCTCGAGCTCTCTTCAGCTTTGCGCAACAATTTATCAATAAGGACGCCTCTACTAAATGCATTATGGAACATCAGGCGAGTTTGGATCATCGAAGGAATTACCGTCATCGAAAGTACTCCGAGGATGAATAAAAGCGTCGAACCAATGCAAAAATCAACCAGTTTATACCAGCGTATAATTAATCGATGGAAAAAGCCTAGAATAAGCATAAGGGATGCTATGGTCGTCATGATGTATACTAAGCCAACTAAAGTGATTGCAATCTGCAATAGGGATGATTTGCTTGGTGATATGTAAAGCGCTGTGTATAAGATTGCGGCAATACCTAGAATAACAAGTATGATCTGGGCGCTTCTTGTCAATAATTGGTGTCGGCGAGCGAATCGAGCACGCACGAAGGAAACAACAACCAGAACACCACAAATTAGAGCGACTCCGCAAGCAAGTTGAATTCGAGAGGTTTTTACATAAGATAACAGAGCATAACCTAGAGGAAGCATAAGAGAAACAATATATTGTTAGTAAAGATATACCTGCAGAGCAGAAAAAGTGAGATTAAACGCAGCGAGTTACGACACATTATGCAGATTCTATTTGTGCGGATGAAAATTGGTACGAACCGATAATTGCATGTCGACAAGATAACAAACACACGACGAAGCGAGAAAATGGAGAAAGATCACTTAGATAAGAAACTTCGTCAAGCCACCATGTTTTCCAGCACCGATCACCATCACCTTCTTTGCGATTCAGCCAATCTAGGAACGTATATCCATCAGCGACAGTCTTATCCCATTGGAATGCTAGGGGGTTGAACCAAAATGGTGCAAATAACCAACTCACGACGATCAACCACGCTGCCCAGGTTACCAAGCCATAGTTGTAGCCCCATGGCATCACAACTGCGTAAAAGCATAGCAGAAAGACAAATTCAGTTGCTTTGTAAAAATGAGAAGCAGCATGAAATCGATATATTTCACTAAAATCCTCGTGTCTCGTTACGAATCCACGACCTGCAGCAGATCCAAAGAATTTGAAACAAATCATGTTAGTTTTTCGATCAGATAGTATTATGACTAGTGTTTGATCACAATAAGTTAAAAGAAATATTTTGGGAATGTAATTGGCAATCAGACTTTACCTGTGGGTCGATATTTGGCATTACCAGCCAATAATGTACGTTCAAAATAAAAGCTTTTGGTTCCCATATGAAACATAAAAAACAAAGGGCCACCCGTAAGCAACATTCGAATCACATCCCAAGCAGCAACACCAAATCCTTTTTCTAAACCTAGCGAACCAAACACTGGAACGGTTAACATAAATCCAATCATTCCAAACCAATAGCTAATCGTATGAATTCCACTAAAAGTATCTTGCTCTTGTACACCAAACGCAGCAAGCAACAACCTAGAATAAAGGAACAATGATAACGCCCAAATAGTCAAACAATTGGAGATATAAAACCCGACACCAGAAAAATAAAACGAAACCAACCGGAAAAAATCTAAAGATTGAGCCAATCGATATACATCTCTGCTAATAGATTGCATGGCATTGCCTTGGGCAAGTTTGGCTTCAAATTTGTATAGTTGCTGTAGACCGACATCACGACCTTTGCCACATTGGATATATTCACGAAATTGAACACTGGAACCTCTAAGGACACAGTTAAATCCAGCAAATATATCCTCACTCAAATTGATACCCTTAGTCGCTTTACTCACCCCACCACGAGCCATAAAAAATAGTTTATCGAACACATCAGGGTGTCCATAATGAAAACGCACTCGTAATGGACGATCAAGAACACGTTGGCCTTGAGTGACGAAGCTCCCTTCTTGTAAGGCCATATAATTAGCGATTGAGGATAGTCCGCCTGTAAATTGTAAGTTAGATACCATACAAAAGTTGTTAGCACGCAATTACATTACAAATATATGTGGAGAATAAACATGATATATATATCAAGAAGGGGGCTATTTCTTGAATGTAGGTTGAAGGAACCGAACATTATGATACTGGAGTTCCAGTAGATTAGAGTACTCGAGGATTTATATCCACCACAGCAGTCTGCACAGATTTTCATGTATGATATGAGCGAATGTACAAATCCAAATTGAATACTAACCTGTGTAAATGTGTTCGCGGAATCCAACGATCCCAATATGCTTATTCCCATTCAGGACCGAAGACCCAGGCATCGAAATACCCTCACCTTCGTAGGCATCATCGTCATTACTGTCAAATTCCTCTAATAAATTGCGCATTTTTAAGGCTTCTTCAAAGCTATTGCTTTGATTCATATCAATAGTTTGTACATACTCTCCACGAGTAAAGATGATAGCATGATTTTGATTTTCTGGTTTTCCTTCACCCAATATGGGGTTTCCGGGTATCTTCACACGATATACTTCTTTAACAGATCCATCCTTCTCACCTTTAACTAATACACTATAAAATTCTTCTACGACAGTTGCCTTCCCTTGTCCATCATGCTTCAGTACTTTGTTTTGGTCAATGTATGCAACTCGAAGATTTGGGTAACGATGTAAAAGATAATCAATATCTGCAGCCTTTTGGTCCATTTCGCGCTTTTGTTTACCGTATAATTGACAGCTAATAATATATTGAAATTTCTGACGAATTATTTCTTCAATCTCAACATCATAAGCAGATGGCTGCTCGAGTTTGGCTAGCAATCTTAATGCTTTTTCATAAAGCATCATGCCATCTACAGTTCTTCCGAGTGTTTGGCCTCTATTCGTGGCCCATTGTCGCGCTTCCATTTCCTTCTTCGAGTGTAGAATAGTCGCTACTCTATCGTCACTAATTCCTAACCGTTGAATGAAATTGCTCCATTCATTGGGGAATACCGTTTGGAGATAGAAAAATACACTGACACCATCTTCAGTGGATTTTTCAAGATCAGAAAAGCCGTAGATTACATCTTCTGAATGAAATGGAGTGAGCGTCGTCCAGCTCTTCATACTGTGGATAGCAGAAGCGGATGGAATGTTCATGAATAAAGAGTTTGCGAAGAATAAGAGGCGTCTGGTGGCTTCTAGGTTTCGAGGCTCGGCGTCAATCTGAGCTACTGTGAGGACAGCATGCAAACTAGCCAGCCGAGTAGAGCATTGACTTTGCTTTAACAAGGACTCCAAACGCCGTTCAGCATATGTGCTATCAAACATAAATCCATGGTGATCGACTAATATATGCTTGATGCGGCTTCCTATGCTTAGCCCAGGTTTGTCTGCAATGCCGGAACTCGAAAACACAGAAGAAATAGAATGGAGGAATTGAGACAATTGATCCCGAATCAAATTGACATGTACAGCAATCATACCTTCACGTTCATTGCCGTCTTCTCCTTCAGGCACTTGATATCGAGGTTGCGTACGAATTGTGTCTAAGATACTCAAGGTGCCTACAGAAGGGCTTTTTAGTATACCTTTTAAGCTGAGTTTGGTGTTTACTCCAAGTAAAGTTGGATTCGGAGTTTGCAACTTATGTTGCCCAACTGACACACCTTCTTTTTCATCATCCGATTCATATTCACTTGTGTGACCTCCTTCGCGTTCTTCATCATGATTATTACGCTGTTGGTGGAATGAATCGCCCCTGCGACTACGATTCTTCGCAGCAGATTCAAAAGAAGCACTTGCAATTCTAAGACCACGAACTAAATTGAGTAAACTTCCTTTAACTTTTGGCAAGCCATCTGGATTGATCACTTTCAAAAAATCACCAGTTCCATCACTAAATATAACGGTAATGTGTTCGTAAACTTCTTGTAAGGTATTTTCATGCAAGTCACCTAATAAATTAGACAATATCCATCGGATATTTTCCCATAACTCCAACATTCCTTCCTTTCGTATTGGGGTTGTTAATGAATTAACAAGCGATTTCTTTATCTTTTCTTTCTTGTTCACATTTGAGGTTTGTTTGAATGCTGGAGCTTGTTGTTGAATTTTCTCAATCGCATGCTCCACTACTCCAGCGACTAACAATAGAGGTATATACAACTCCTTTTCACTGTGTTTCAAAAACCGAAACACCAGTAAGTTCTTTTCAGAATTGTCCAAGAGATCCTCCTTGCGAAGATGTTCAACAATTTCATTCCAAGCAGTCGCAAAATTTTGCCACGTAGATGAACGGAAGACATCTTTTGATGATGTCTCTTCATCATAAGCTGCCCGATGGCGACGAAGTAATGAATGTGTCTCTTCATTACCATCGGGATCTGGCACGGGAGATAATTGTTCAGATTGAGGCTCTTTCGATCGATTACCCAATAGTTTCGCATCAAAGTGAGCAGGTAATTGAGTAAACGCTTGAATTAATGAATTAAAGTTCCGAATCTCACCTAGGTGATCCTTCATCCCAACTGCAACTCCAACTACTGCTTGAGCCATAAAATACCAAATTATGGTGTCGAATAAAAACACCAACACAAATGGTGACCATAATAAGAATATAGAGATGGCATGCGAAATGTTGTTATATTGCCAAATATGAGACCATACTAGTGGGGCATTGAGGATATGAAAAGTAGGCTCAATCAATGGACGAACTTGGAATAAATATGAGCAATAAAATTTCATTGTGAGTAAAATGAGCCAGAAGAGCTGAAACTGGTGAGTTGCAGTCGCTGGTTCATGGCATTCACGCCCAACATATTGTCGTGACGAAGGATACCAAAATCGTAGTAAAGAAGTAAGGACAGGGAAACGATGTGTTGATCGGGTTGCAGAAGAAAGAGAAGGGAAAACTTGACCAATGAGATTAATTAGGTATGGTGTTAAATAAATGAATGCACAAACCGAAAAAGCATCGTAATAATCGGTTGTTCGTTCATTCGTCCATATATAAAACAATAGAAGATAGGAAAAAATGACACTCTTGATAGATAATCGAATAATGAATCCAACAGTACTCAACATACTGTTCATAATGATACCATACGTTGCCCAAATTTCAAACAGCTCCTTGACTACGGACCAACCAGCTAAAGAAATAACGAATGACGACAATATACGATTTGCACTGGGACTCAACCACAAAATATGTTGAGAATCAATATATGCCAAGGCCACCAGCAAGTGAAATCCTACAAAGAAGAAGGTGATTAGGCGCATGAATGTTCGCATGGCATGTAACCAAGATCTTCGTTCTAGGTAAGTCTTCGAGCCTGATTTAAGAGCGACTGAAACAGAAGGAGGTAAAGTGAAAGGGGAAGGAGATTCTCCCGGACGATTAGCCTCTATACCTTCGAGGCCATGAATATCGACATAGTAACGAGGATTGGCGAAATAATATCGAAGACATTTCGGCTGCCAAAAGAATTCATTGATATCATCATAATTGCGAAATACAGTATATGCATCTCCTTTCTCGCTTTTTAGGATGTCATAAATTGGGGTAACTACATCAGTGAGATACGAACCTACTTTACGAGCAGGAATGGTACGACCAACTTTAACTTTTCCATCCGGGTTCCGACAAGCACGTAACTCAGCACCTGCGTAGTGATAGATATAGCAAAGACACTCTGGTAGATGTCGTAAAGATGCTGCTTCTCCCCAAATACAGAGCCATAATGCCATTTCATATATCTTCATAGTAGCGCATGAGTCTTGAATATTTGAGATGTAAGCGCGTTGATGTAGATAATCAGTCCATTGTAAATAGTTGGAAAATATCCTAGCATGTAAACGAGATATGGCATCAGCATAGTTATGACTTCGGTAGTTACCGATTAAAAATAGCAAATGTTCGCATTGGTTCGCAGTGTTATCTAGTTGAAATCCAAATTGTTGTTGCAATGCTTCGAAGGTAGTCTGTAGAATAGGATAGATTGGCTGGAGATTTTCAGGTAATCGTAAAGGATCAAACATATTGTAAGCGGCTTTTGTGTCCTTTGAAGAAATACTTTGAAAGGATCCTGATGGATGTAATAATTCTTGGGAGCCGAAGGTATTGTAAGCAAAAATCGAATCATCTTGAACATGTTTACGTTGTGTTACAATACGAGTTCGATCGAGTTGAATGGAAATGCATTGAACGAGGATTCCCAAGCACGTTAAAAACACCCAGACAACTAATAAAATACTGCAAATTTTTGAGCAATGAGGCACAGCATCTGCAACACCAACGAATGGACGCCAGAAAGTTTCATCAAAGAGGACACTACTTAATGTTTTATCTGCTAAATGATCTATGGCCATCACACTCATCATCGATCCTAGAAATGAGGTCGATAGCACAATCAACCATGGAAAACTCTTTTTTCCTAAAATTAGAGCAGCAATAATACAACAAGCCATAATAATACTAGGACCTATACCCCATCCTAAATATTTGCCATGGTCAATGCCCCATATACCAGTTGCAACAACGTAACCTAATGCTGCAGCTAAGGTAACGCTATGCAGTAATAACAAACCTACACCAAGAACAGTCGCCATTAATAAGAGAACGACAATCGGCAAGGTGGTGTGTCTCACCGACGCTTCGGCGAGGAAGATATGATCGATGATACATGCGCCGAAAATGAATCCACTAATAAAACAAAAGATACGACTTAATCGATGACCTAATAATGCAACACTTAATCCAATCAACGCAATAAGAACTAACGTTACGTCATCCCAAGGTACATTCATTAATGACGGAACAAACGAATCATTCATCCAATCTGACCACGATTGGAGATGTGTAGCCACATCTTCTTCGATGGATGCTGAATCTAATGCTCGTACCATTTTCTTTCCGCATGAAAGTAAAAAAAAAATAATAAATAAATAAATAACAGAATTGCTTTTCGAGGTATTGCGTTATTCGTTTGTGAGAGTGATTGGTAGCTTTAAATTTTATACCTCTATTCCGTTATGCAGAAGTTTTGATCTCTGCACTAACGCAATGATATAATCTATACCGTTTTCACAGTTAATTTCTTCCCATACCACCAAAAACGTCAGGTGTATGTAATATTCACTCACTCACATCATCAAGTTTAATCACTCGTTTCAATGTTATAACAAGTAGATTGACCGTAATTTCAAGCTTCGAGAACAGTTATAGTCGAGTGTACATGTACTGTGTTGAATTTGTTTTCACGATCCAGTTACTCCTCTACCGTATTATAGTCTAAAGAAATAATTCTTTCTCCATAATTAATAATCAATCGTTGGAATGTTCCTGTCTTATTCTTGAAATTTATTATGACTATTCTTACTATGTCTAATACTGACTGATTGGGCTGAGATAGAATCTTAGATTCTTATAATAGGATTGTTATCAATGATAGCAACTGATACAGATAGACCAATCATAAAGAAAAAAAAGTTCAAAAAAATCTTTTGTATTCATGCTAACGTACTCTACTGTACGGAATGTTCATGTAATACAGCACAAAGGGGGAATTCACCAAAGTCCGGAAATCCGTGGAAAAAAATCACAAGTCCGAGGGCAAAATCTAATAGGCAAAAATCATGAGCAAATTACTAAGGGAATCATCAATAATCATTAAGGGAATCATCAATAATCACTAAGGGAAATCATAGAGCACCTAACAGGAAATGACCAAGGAACACCAACCAAAAAGAACACCAACCAAGAATGGAATTACTAATATATTATATATATAAACTTATATTTAATAGTAAAACTTATAATATAAAATGAAACAATTACTAACAAAAATGCTGTATTAACAACTTTGGAAATTTGAAGAATGAATGAAACAAAAATATAAAAATAAACAACAAATAATAAAATATAAAATATAGAATAAAGAAAATACCAAAAAAGAGGCTCGCGTCTCATGATACCAAAAGTGTACCACTGAGAGCACGAGTTTCACAGAAGTGTTCACTGAGAGCAAGATTGGGATAGAAGTGTTCACAGAGGTGAAGAGGCAATCGCGAGAATGATGGGACACAAGTGTTCTTGTAACATGGAACACTTGTGTTCTCATGTAACATCTATGTTACAGTTCACGGTATGACGAATTTCGTCAAATCATCGCGCAGTGTTTATGAAGAACACAGTACGTTGCGCAAAAGTGTTCCAAATTGAGATGGATGATTCATAGTGTGTGATTGTATACCATGGATTATTGCAGATTACAACATATACATTGAGTATAGACACAAACTTTATACTGTATCTATATCCATTGTATCTATATCTATAAATATATATTCTATATAAAATAGGATTATGATAAAAGTCTCTCAATCTAGATACAAGATAACCTCTCACAATTTACAATGTATCTATGATTGCAGTATTTGTGGCACTAAACCAAATACACTCACTGTATCGCGCTTCAAGACGCCATCGCCACCTGCAGAGACACTGCATTCACGTGAAATACATATACACTTGTACACAGAATAAAATATGAGATGTAATCTCTAGTCATCTATGAATACCACTGTCACAAAAAAGACACTTCGTAAATGTCTCATAAAAAACAAATAGCTTCGCGGTATTTTGAGTACTTGTATTTAGTAGAGTAGAATATAGTAAATACAGTATATTCTAGAGTATATTACAGTAAATATACTCTTTAGTTTGATTCTATATAGTATAATTATATTACTAATTATATAAACTGTATATCTATGACAATCTCTATCTATATAGATAGGAATAAAAAAGAATAATATTAGACGATGATACTGTACAATCTTCTATTAAGATAATACAATCTCTCAATGAGGAATCGTTTATTGAATGAAAAATTCGTAACAGAGAAGATTCAATGGAGAGTTTGAACCTTCAACCAGTAGTGAGAAGATTAATAATAAATAAATAAATAAATAAATAGATAGATAGATAACTAAATTCATCAATAAATTAATTAATAAATAAATCAAAAGATACAAAAATAACGAGACACAAAATGGATGACGACTCGAGTTCCGATTCTGTTATTGTTACGCGGTCGCGAAGTCGATTGCGTACATCGACAACGTCGACTTCTTCTCTTGGAGGTTCTGATTCTCCGATTTTAATCTCAACTTCTTCTTCATCATCATCTCCTACGCCATCCGCATTTATACAATCATCGTCGTCGTCATCGTCTATTACAACTCGTTCTACTCGTCTCTCTTCGAATCCCGTGAAATCCAGTTCCTCCGATCTCAAATGGGACTCTGTACAAAAACCACAGCGTATTGCAAATTCAAGAACAAAAACCATCACTTACCCTACGAAGAATAAAGCATCGAAATTCACTACTCCTTCAAAAAAAATCCTCAGGAGATCATCGATTCGAAAGCCCCCAGCGAAAAGATCTAGAATGTCGTCAGGCGACGAAAGTTTCTCATGTCTATCTGAAAGTGAATCAGACAACTCAGATAGTGATTTCATACTTGAACCAAGTAGTGATGATTTTGAGGAAAAACACGAGTTTGAAAATGTATTTGACCTTGTCACTAAAAGTATCAATAAGAAATATATGGACTCAGCGGAAGATGATTCTTCTGATGATGAGTCATTTAAAGATGAGAGTGATTTACCTGTAGAATCTCGCCTTTCCAGCTATCCAATGGACTCAAAATGCGATGCATTTATCGGAGGGCGATGGTTTCCGGTTGTTGTTCGATTCGTAAACCACGCAATGCATCAAGTGATAGTGAATCATCTTGAATGGCCTCCAGAATGTGCTCATAGTATAGATCCGTTGTCTGGAAATTTGGCTCCGATCGGTACTTATAAATCAAAGTATTCTGCAGTTACTAGACCAAAAGCAGTTTATGAAGAACCAAGCTTACCCACACCCTTCCCGAATGCTTCCAGATATCAGTGGCCCAGTGATGCGTCATCTATGCGCCTCGGAGAATTAACTTGCCGAATCATTAGTGATCGTGTGTATTCGGTAGATCCTGAAATTTGGCACTGCAGTGTAGAAGAAGATGCAAGTGACTACGAATTATGGCGGTTAATCCAGTTCTGGTTAACAATGGACACCCCTTTAGTGCAAGCCAGTGTAGTGAGCATTACTGAGTTTGTTGATTCATCAAATAATCCTATTCCTTCAACCAAAGTAGACCAATCAATTCCTATGATAAAAAGGTTGGTTTTTAGTCCTCTATGGACTCGAATTAATCACGCTGTGAAAAAGAATGTTAAGCTTCCCGAACTGGTATCGAAATTGAAACACGAAGATAGATTAAGACCAGAGTCACCCTGTTTGCCTTCAAGTGAAAGCGAAAGTGAGGCGGATAGTGACGATGAAGATAATGATGGTGAGCTCGATCTCGAAGCCAAATCTAGAAATACTGCCATGAGATTGTTAAACTCTAGAGTTCTACATACTTATCAAGTTACAGTAGCATTTGATGTCAATATAGAAGCCGAAAAATCATCTCCTACATCAACTGAGCTTTCTTTACTTCCTTTGAATTCTTTAATGGGATTTCTATTTCCCGAACTTCGTGTACCACATATTGAACTTGCAGAACGACATCCTCCTTCAAGTATTGCCGAGCGTGTAACACTCGATGGGTTGATGAGTTTGTCAGTTCGTAATATAGATGGGAAAAATGATCTGTTAGAAAGTGATACATTTATTACTACTGGTAATAAAAGCAGCTTTCTTAATAGTTTAGCAAACGATAAAGGTAAAAACTCTGCTAGTATAGAAAAATACGCCGAAGATTTATCTTCCAAATGTAATCTCAATATTACTTTATGTGATTATCAATGCCAAACTGTAGAATGGATGCTTGAGCAAGAGCGTGAAGGTAACCACACGAATATGTATTTATGGAAGGAGCTCCCGCTTAAACTTATCCCTAAAGCACGAGGTCGTTTTTCTGAAAATGTCCAGTTACAGAAGAAAAAGGTATCCAACGGATCTTTTCCTCCGATCGAAACTCGCACTCTTGTTGAAGGTCCTAGGTTTTGGTATTCTGCAATCTTGCAAGCATTTCGATTCAAGGGTATGCCAGAAATGCGAGGAGGTTGGAACGCTGAAGAAATGGGTTTAGGTAAAACAATTTCAATGATGGCCATATTGAACGAAGAAAAATCAAGGCTGAGTCGCGCGGAAATTATAGAAGAGATGAAACAAAGAGATGGTGGTGCCTCTGGTTCCTCTCTTAAATCAATAGTACCTTCAACTCAATTGAGTACCTCTAAGAAGGGTAGCAGTACCAATAGTACGATACCCGTTGTAGACGAATCATCCAATTCGAACTCTCGAAGGATGACAAGGTCGGCTGCTCGAACTGCTGCAAAACCTGAAAATGAAGACACGTCCATGGAAATAGAAGGAATATCTGATAGTGATACATTTGAAGATAGCAATGATATACCATCAGAAGATGAAGAAGAGATTGAGTTTACTGAAACGATTGATAACCAAGATTCCAAAGGCCGAGTTTTTACAGCAGCTACATTTATTGTATGTCCTGTATCCCTTATCGGACAGTGGGTGAACGAGCTGACAGAAAAATCCACGAAACCATTGCGAATCTTGGCGTTCCATGGTTCAAACCGGCCTCGTACAATTGAAAAACTATTAAACTGGGATGTTGTCATTACATCGTATAATATTTGCCAAACAGAAGTGAAACATGCTCAAACTAAGGCTGATAAAGTTTGCTTGGACACTCCTTGGTTATATGAGGGCAGATATGCTCCCGCTTATCAATCCTTATTATCACGTATTCACTGGCGTCGCATTGTACTTGACGAATGCCATACTATTCGAACCATGTCTGCGCAATGTACGCGTGCTGTGTATGAGTATGTTGGGGATCGTAAATGGCTCCTTTCTGGTACTGTGTTGAATACCTCGCTGACCGATTTGCGTGGACAATGTAAATTCCTCGAACTTAAAGGTCTTAATGGTCGCGTGTGGAATTGGACTGATAATATTCTAGTCCAACAAAAGAAATATATGCAAGGTCGGGCAAATAAACTTTATCAGCGCTCGTTAACTTCCAAAAAACGATTGATTAATTTATTTGTCCTCTTAGTAACTCATTCCATGATCCGTCATGAAAAGAGACAAAGATTTGGCGACCGTGGCGGATTAATTGAATTGCCTCCTAAACGTACAGAAATTTTACGTGTTCAGCTAAATGAAACCGAAAGCAACGCTATTTCTGAAATGTTTGAACATGCAAAATCTCGATTCATTCGATATCGAGCTGAAAAAGTGGCAGTCCGTCGATCTGTAGAAGTCCTTCAGCTACTAGCCCCTGTGCGTCGTTGCTTAAGCGGTTTTTTCTGTTGGGACATGTCAGCTTATCGTCAGCGTATGGAAGAGGAATTAAAACGAGATGAAACTCGAACTGTTATTGATAAAGTTAAAGAAAGTGGATTTTCAGCACTATCAAATGATTTGAATCTCTCGACTGTCCCTGCATTTATGAATCTCAACGATCAATGTGTGATCTGCCTTGATATTATGGAAAACCCGGTTCAAACTCCATGTAGACATCTGATGTGTGGAGAGTGTATCACATCCATGTTAATGGCTTTAATGGGAAAGAATAAAGGTCAAGCCCCTTGTCCCGTGTGTCGACGAACTATTACGTTGGACCAACTCACAAAACCAATTGGGAGTTCCACTCCCGAGGATGTTTCCGTAGAAATGGCAGTGATGGCAGAGAATGGTATGGAAACTTCATCGTTGGCTCCTGTCGGCGATGATATTATTACTTTTGATTCCAAATTAAAGCTTCTTGTTCGTGAATTGTGGACCATGCGTACTGAAAACCCCAATTCCAAAGCATTGATTTTCACACAATTCTTGCATACTATGGAATTACTAAAGGCATTGATGGCTGAAGAAGGTTTTTTATA
>Ga0068619_100003_pt1 | contig 22172 bp, 15 predicted proteins | sample InSIn3SAF170_2_FD_77424 | JGI IMG/M metagenome (GOLD analysis project Ga0068619, IMG submission 77424) | Clean room microbial communities from NASA Spacecraft Assembly Facility at Jet Propulsion Laboratory, Pasadena, California, USA -... ... | reverse complement strand
TCTCATCGACATACCAGTGTCGCTGATTGCTACTTTTTTCATTATGTACCTGTGTGGGTTCTCCATCGATGTGCTAACCATGTTGGGTATTGTGCTAGCCACTGGATTGGTTGTGGACGATGGTATCGTCGTGACCGAAAATATTTATAAGAAACTCGAGTCGGGGATGAATAAATATCAGGCAGCACGGGAAGGTTCGAAAGAAATTTTCTTTGCAGTTATTTCAACATCCATTACCCTGGCCGTTGTATTCCTTCCCATCCTTTTCCTGGAAGGCTTCGTTGGAAGACTTATCCGGGAGTTTGGGATCGTCGTCGCCGGAGCCGTTTTGATTTCTTGCTTCGTTTCATTGACGCTCACCCCCGTGTTAAGTGTTAAGCTCACCCGCAGTAAACACAAGCATTCCTGGTTTTATATTAAGACCGAACCATTTTTTGATGCAATGGAAAACGGCTATAGCCGTTGGCTTGAACGCTTCATGAAGGTTCGATGGGTGTCGTTTATCATTATTGTTCTTTGTATCGGTTCGGCGTATGTTATCGGGACAAGCCTCCAGTCAGAACTCGCACCCATGGAGGACCGGAATCAATTTCGTCTGCAGCTAACAGCAGTTGAAGGAACGTCGTTCGATTTCATGGACCAGTTCGTTCAAAGGATGGTAGAATTTGTTCAGGACTCAATACCCGAATATGAAACAGCACTATCAGTAACTGCGCCTGGTTTCTCGGGTGCTGGTGCTGTCAATACTGGTTTCGTTCGCGTGACACTGAAGGATCCCTCGGAACGAACGCGGTCGCAACAGGAGATTGTTGACATGGTGAGCCGTAACCTTAATCGGTTTCCGGAAGGCCGTGCATTTGTGATCCAGGAGCAGACGATCTCTGTAAATCGGCGTGGCGGACTGCCTGTGCAGTTTGTAATACAACACAATGATTTTGAAAAGCTCAAAGCAGCGTTGCCTGAATTTCTTGAAGAAGCTAATTCAAGCCCGGTGCTTCAAGGTGTTGACATAGATCTAAAGTTCAATAAGCCTGAGCTAATGGTGCAGATCAACAGATTAAAGGCGGCACAACTTGGCGTGAGCGTACAGGATATAGCCCAAACGTTGCAGCTTGCCTATAGTAACCTGAGGTTTGGATACTTTACCAAAGAAGGTAAACAATATCAGGTAATGGGCCAGGTTGCCAGGGTGGACCGCGACGATCCCGACGACCTTAAAAACTTGTATGTGCGCACCAATTCCGGGCAGTTGATTTCCTTGGATAATGTGGTGTCTGTAGAGGAATCAACAACACCGCCATCGCTGTATCATTTTAACCGATATAAATCTGCAACGATCTCCGCAGGCCTTGCACAGGGGATGACTGTTGGGGATGGTATCAAAGCAATGGAGGAAATCAAACAAAGATTGCTGGATGACACGTTCACCACATCGCTCACCGGCACGTCAAGGGATCTGTCTGAAAGCTCCAGCAACACATCCTTCGCATTCTTGTTAGCGCTCGTGCTTATCTATTTAATTCTGGCGGCGCAGTTCGAAAGCTTTGTTGATCCGCTTACGATCATGTTTACGGTACCGCTTGCCATTGCCGGTGCGATAATGGCCTTGGCAATTTTTGGTCAGACGATAAACATCTTCTCGCAAATTGGAATGATCATGCTTATCGGTCTGGTGACAAAGAATGGTAACCTGATAGTAGAGTTTGCAAATAAAAAGCGCGAAGATGGTCTGCCGCGAATGCAAGCCGTACTGGAAGCATCACGTCTTCGCTTGCGCCCGATACTTATGACGAGCTTAACTATGGCGCTGGGCAGTTTGCCGCTGGCGTTATCAATAGGAGCGGCATCCAGCAGCCGCCAACCTTTGGGAATTGTTATTGTTGGTGGAATTATGTTTTCGCTGGTATTAACCCTTTTCGTCATCCCCGCTATGTATTCGTATTTGTCAAGACAACCTCAGCATGTAAAGTTTGAAGAGGAAATAAATCAGCCTAACAAGGAATTGGTGTATGATGCGTAGTATTTTCACCCTTGTTCTGATTTTCTCGTATTGCTTTTCATTCAGTCAGGAGGAAGTATCGTTGGAACAGGTAATATCCCTGGCGCTAGAGCGAAACTATGACGTAAGACTTGCTACAAATTCTGCCGAATTCACCTCAACAGACGATCAATATGCATTTGGCGCGTTTCTTCCCCGCTTGAATGGAACAGCGAGCACAGTCTGGAACAGCAACGACCAGTCTTTACGTTTTGAGGACGCAGCCAGAAATAACAGTGGAAAAGCTGAATCCAACAACATTGCTGCAACGGCGCAGCTACAATGGACCTTGTTCGATGGTACCAGAATGTTTGCTACACGTGAACGCATAGCTGCCATCGCTGCACAGGGAGAGCTACGGGTGAAGGAGCAAATGGTCAACACAATTGCCAACGTAGCCACGAACTATTTCGATATTGTCCGTCAAAAGCAACAGCTCCGCGCTATTGAAGAGCAAATGGCTGTAAACGAAGAACGTGTTAAACTCGCTGACAGGAAACTGGCAGTGGGTACCGGTGCAAAGCCGGAACTGCTTCAAGCGAAGGTCGACTACAACGCACAACGTACCCAGGCCCTCGAGCAACAGGCCTTAATCGCTCAACTAAAAGATCAGTTGAATGGTCAGGTAGGCCTACAGTTGCCACGCAGTTTTGATGTCTCCGACACGATCATTATCAATTTGGAGATTGAGAAGGAGGTAATAGAGGGCAATATTGAGAACACCAATTATGCTTTACAGGCCGGACGAAATGAAATAGGTATTTCAAATTTTGCCCTTCGGGAGAGAAAAGCAGAGTTGTTGCCTTTCCTTGATTTCAATGCCTCCTATAATTATTCGCGTACCGATAACACAAGGCTGATTAATCCATTTTCCCCGATCTTCAATCAATCGAACGGATATAATTATGGGTTCACACTGACAGTTCCAGTGTTGAACGGATTCAACCAGCGAAGGCTAATTCAACAGGCACGTATCAACATGCAAAGACAACAGGTTCTATATGAGCAAGCGAGAACTAACGTAAGCATTGGAATTGAAAATGCCTATGTCAATTACGATAATGCAAAGAGGATACTGTTGGTAGAGGAAGAAAATATTGAACTTGCCCGCGAGAATGTTTCCATTGCGTTAGAAACTTTTAAACGTGGCGCCACTACTTTTGTGGAACTGCGTACTGCACAACAAAGTCTGGCCGAGGCTTATACACGCCTCATCAATGCACGCTATTTGGCAAAGATTGCAGAGATAGAACTGCTGCGGCTGAATGGCTCACTGCTGAAATAGTAATCTCCTGGTTAATTATTTCATCGTGCTCCTGTCGAGGTAACGGCTTCGATTAGTGATGCATCCATTATATTGCGCTCATGTTGGATCAGATAAAAGATGCAGCTGAATTTGTTCGCGGCCGGGGAGTTGATGCGCCGGAGGTAGGCATTATACTGGGTACTGGCTTAGGCAAATTATTTGTTGAGCAAATCCAGGACGCACTCACCATTCCATACTCGGATATTCCGCACTTCCCAACGTCTACAGTTGAATTCCATAAAGGCAACCTCGTTTATGGCGAATGCCATGGAAAGAAGGTAGTGGCCATGCAGGGGAGATTCCATTATTATGAAGGGTACTCTATGCAACAGATTACCCTTCCGGTACGTGTTATGAAGCATCTGGGAGTGAAAGCGTTGCTAATATCCAACGCCGCCGGCAACCTCAATATGAACTGGACAAAAGGTGACCTGATGTTAATTGATGATCACATCAACCTGCAGCCTGATAATCCTCTTCGGGGACCGAATGATGAAACGATGGGGCCTCGCTTTCCCGATATGTGCCAGCCTTATTCCAATCATTTAAATGTAAAGCTCATTGATGTTGCACGGACCATAAATATTCCGCTCAGAATCGGCGTATATGCCTGCGTCATGGGACCTAACCTGGAAACCCGCGCGGAATACCGATACCTGAAAACTATTGGCGCTGATGCTGTGGGAATGAGCACAGTTCCCGAAATCATTGTAGCCAATCATGTTGGACTTCCAACTTGTGCAGTATCGGTGCTAACCGACGATTGCGATCCGGATAATCTGCAACCGGCTAATATTGCCGAGATAATTGCAACGGCAGCCAAAGCTGAAGAGAAGCTCACGGGCCTCTTTACATCTTTAATACGTATTCTGTAGGTGCACGGAATCTATATCAAATAATTTAATCAAAAGAAATCCTATGCTCCATTCCGGGAATGCACAAATATTTCCAGAAGCATAAACCATTTTCGACAGCCAGTAAGTATTCACCATCAAAAATATATACTAACGTTATACCTGGTTTTTAAATTCTGTTTCGGATAAATGATTGTTTTTGAAATCACACGTTCGTTGTTAATGGAACATTCCGTTATTAAATATACGCAAACGTGTAGCCATTGCGTTATTATGGCATCGGGCTAATTCTTTCACATGCCGCGTTGGTCGGCACGGTGGAAACGCCTCGCCAAGGTTTGATTTGGCTTATAATCGTGTATACGATGCGTAACATAAAGCAATCACTTTACGCTTCCAGGTGCTTATAATAAATGTTGCGGCCAATTCAAACACGGAGTTTAACGTGTTACTACACGACTTTCTGGAATGGTTTTAAAGGAAAACTGATCGACAATCCCTATCTCAGCTAGCATTCCATGTTATCCCGGACGCAGCGTTGTCCAATTTACCAGATTAAATTTTTTATCGCTAAGACTATTGTGAAAAAGGTGAAATATTAGCCTATCGTTTTTGCAAAGACATTCTGTGCCAGACAGATTTCTGGTAAACCAAGAAAAAACTAGTATGAAGAAATTAAGCATTGAACAACTTGAAGCCACCACTGGTGGTTCAGCACCAAGGTTAAGGACATGTTTCCTGGGCGGCGTTTTTACGGCTATTGCCGTTGGTATTGGGTTTGGAACAGGTGGCTTCTGGGGCGCTGGCGGAGCCTTGCTGGCCGGCGTAGCTGCAGCGAATTATAAAGGCTGCCTATAAGTGTTGATTTCATGTTACCTATCATTAATTCTTTCAATATGAAAAACATAACATCAAATGAAATGCAAAAAATACAAGGCGGAATTTCGATGCAGGCCATGTGTTTCGGTTTAGGCCTGGCTACTGCTTTTTCTTTTAGCTTTCCGCCAGCGGGTTCCTCGTTCATTACCTATACTCATACAGCGATCAAGTATTGCTGGCGCCGTTAAAAAAACAAAGAAGGAGGTTCATGCCTCCTTCTTTTTAAATCTAAGAACTATGAAAAGAAGTTATATTGCTCTTGCCGGAATATTGATTTTCATTTCCTTGCTCATAGGAAACCTGCTCTTAAAAGTATCTCCTGAAAGCAACGAAATCCTCCTGCTGTTCATTGGTCTATTCGCCATCTTTTTCTTCGTTCAGTTCCGAAAAGAAAAAAAGATATGAAAACGACTGCTATCCTGATCAACACAAAAAGCTGGGATAAGACCTTATTCTTCGTTCTACTTTGTGCCGTATCAGGAGTAATGACTTATGCTGCTCAATCGCTATTGATCACCGACGATTTATATTTTTCATTTTTCGGTGACCAATTGTCTTATGATCGAATCTCTGAAATAATAAACTTTAGCAGAAAGTGGCAGTGGTTATCGTACGCTGTTATTCCTTTCTATTACCTAATGAAAATGTTCATGGTAAGCACCTGTATCTATACCGGAACTATCATTGCGGGGCCAGAAATTTCTTTCACAAGAATTTTTCAGGTTGCGCTTCTGGGTGAAAGTATTTTTCTGATTCCGCTCATTCTGAAGTTGTGTTGGTTCCTATGGGTTCAACCTGACTATACGTTGGCAGATATTCATTCGTTTTATCCACTGTCGGCGTTGAACCTCTTTGACCGTGAATCGCTGGATTCATGGTTGCTCTATCCGTTGCAGGCTATGAATCTTTTTTGAAGTATTGTATTTCCTGGCCCTTGCCTACGGTCTGTATCTGATCACAAAAGTTTCCTACATAAATATGCTCGCATTAGTTGTCTGCACTTATGGCACCGGACTCTTCATTTGGATGATATCCATCATGTTTCTAACCGTAACTTTTACCAGTTAAGATGTATGTTAAAAAAGTCACTACTGTTGTTGTTGGCGATGTCGTTGGTTTCGGGCGTATTGTTGATGCTGTATTTTCTTTATGAAAAAATTTCGCTACAGAAAAGTGCTCAAGAAAAGTTAGAGACTATTGCAAGCTTTCGGTTGTATGATCTCGACAGCGTTCAATTTCACTTAAGGCCTGCCCGTAAGACCATGCTCATCTATTTTGATTCCGAATGCGACTATTGTCGTCGTGAACTCGATGATATTGTCCATAACATAGATGCTTTTGAGGGACTCGATATCGTGCTCATGTCGTCGGAATTGTTGCGTTCGATTAAATCGTACAGAGAAGGGTATCAAGAGCTTCAGTCGGGGGCTGTTTGTTTTGCAAAAATTAATATGGAAGATGCCAGCAAAACGCTGGGTAGTTTAATCGTTCCTCAAATATTGATATACAAGGAAAACGGTAGCCTGTCCAGAAAATTTATCGGAGAAACTAAGGTTGAAGCCCTTTTTGAATACTTGTAGTATCGATGTATAAGCGAGCGGAAAAAACGATTACGCTTCAGCACGGTCAATCAGATTGTGGTGTAGCATGTCTGGCGTCAGTCATAAGGTATCATGGAGGCATTCAAACGCTGGAGCGGATAAAGGAGCTAAGTGGGTCTGGCATCCAGGGTGTATCCCTTTTAGGTCTCTTTCAGGCAGCGGGAAGGTTAGGTTTTGACGCGGAAGGACTGAAGGCAGAGTCCGTTGAAAATTTGCGGCAAGTCGCCAATCCAGTAATCCTTCATGTCGAGGTTGAAGATTTCCTTGACCATTTTGTAGTGTTCTATGGGTTTACCCCGGGTAAGGCAATCATTGGTGATCCGGCCAAAGGTGTGGTGACGTATTCTATAGAAGAATTGAATAAAATCTGGAAGAGCAAGTCGTTGCTTAACTTAGTCCCTAATCCCCATTTCGTTAAACGCGAAAAATTAAAGTCAGAAAAAAGGCAATGGATCGTCGCGCTCATAAAAGATGATTTTCATTTTTTAATGCTTGCGCTCATGCTGGGTGTTGTGATTTCGGTCCTGGGCCTTTCATCTGCCATCTTTTCCCAAAAGCTGATCGACGAAATACTTCCAGCAAACGATACGCACAAACTATTTATTGGGCTATCATTACTCCTGCTCATTCTTCTCATCAGAGCAGCGATTGGTTATTTAAGAGGGCTTTTTGTTATCAGGCAAAGCAAAGATTTCAATGAACGTATCATCGAGCAGTTCTATCACCGGCTTCTACGGCTGCCAAAACAGTTTTTTGATACCCGAAAGATCGGTGAACTGATTGCCAGAATGAATGATACACGCCGAATACAAACCGTAATAACCTTCATTGCCGGCGATATGGTTATTGATTCCTTAGTGCTTATTCTTTCTTGCTTATTTCTCTTTATTTATTCAGCAGCTATTGGTAGCGTTTTGATTCTGAGTACTGTAATGTTCGGTTTGCTGATAAGAACTTTTCACAAGAGAATAATAATTTCACAGAACGAAGTTATGCAAAGCTATGCAATGTCTGAGAGCCATTATGTCGATGCCATACAAGGTATTTCCACAATCAAAGTCAATAATAAGGAACACTTTTTTGATGGTCTGAATAAACGGTTCTACTCTAATTTTCAAAGGAAGATCTTCGAACTGGGCATTCTCCACAATCGTTTCAATGTCTGGTCTGAAATACTTGCCACTGCTTTCATCATCACGATATTTGCACTGACATCGAGTATGGTTTTAAACACATCGCTGAAGCCAGGCGAGCTAATTGCAATTCTTTCGATTTCTTCCAGTCTACTACCCTCCCTCAATCGGTTGGCACTCTCGAATATTCAGATCCAGGAAGCTAAAATCGCCTTTGACCGTATGTATGAATTTGCTTCGATCCAGGCAGAGGACAATAGTGAAGAAGACTGGGGCGTGGTGACTCCAGCGCCCATTCGTTTAGCCATCAAAAATCTTTCGTTTCGATTCCCTGGACAAAAGCTATTACTAAGTAATGCGACGCTGTCCCTTCAATCTGGAGAAATGATTGCGCTTTTAGGTGAAAGCGGAAGCGGTAAAAGTACTTTGACCCAAATATTGCAAAAGTTCTATAAACCGGAATCTGGAAATGTCGAAATCAATGGAACACCACTGGAAAATATTCCCACTGCGGCGTGGAGAGATCTCTTGGGCGTGGTACCACAGGAAGTTAAAATATTTAATGGAAGCCTGCTGTATAATATCGCAATAAGTGAAAACCCCGATGATATCACCGGCGTAATAAATTTTTGTGCCGGGTTTGGGTTCGATAAATATTTTGAAAAGCTTCCCAATGGATATTTATCAGTCCTGGGCGAAGAAGGTATTTCCCTTTCAGGAGGACAAAAACAACTTGTGGCGATGGCCCGTGCGTTGTATAAGAAGCCCAGGTTGCTTATTCTGGATGAAGCTACAGCATCGATGGATAAACATACGGAAGCGTTTATCTTTGAATTGTTATCAAAACTGAAGAATGAAATGGCAGTGTTATTAGTGACGCACAAAATTAAATCTGCGCGGCTGGCGGACAGAATTTATGTTCTCCAAACCGGGTGCGTAAAGGAATTATCGAGTGTCGATGAAGATCTTTGAACGTCTTTTTAAGGCAACGTGGTTCGACGGGTAGCTATGCCGTTCTTTTTTAGTCGTTTAAAAAACATTTATTCGTAAACTGGGTGTTTGGAAGATGTGATTAGAACACTTGAATTGTTTAAGGTTTTATGGAGTAATCACGTTTATCTTTTAATCCGTCTGAGTTTACAAGTGCGTTCCGATGCGAGCAATATCCCGCAGGCTGATTATTTTCCTCGCAGCATCGTATCCAATTACTGAGCATTTAAAACCCCGGATTATTGCTTAAAAGTCGTGACAGGTTTCAATATTACTTTCTTAATGTCCGTGCTGCCCATCGTAATGTATTTGTTCATTTTTTAAATTAAGAAGATGAATAACATACGCTGTGCTATCGCTCGGAATACGCTTATGATTTGATGTCACATAAATCAAAAAAGCCGCCTCTGGACGTGAGGCGGCGCTTATCTCTTTGAGTCTTAATTTTTACTTGTATGTAATCGAAAAAGTCCCTTCGGTCACAGAGATATTCGAGTCTTCAAAACCGAAACGTTCAGCGTTGAAATTGAATGTGCCTTCAATCAGCTTGGTTGTTTTGTTGTGTGTCGTGATTTTTAACGTTCCAGAAAGAGATGTATAAACTTGGGCATTGATAGTATAGGTCGTGTAGTAATCACTAAACGCAAGTTCGCCCAGCTCATAGGTACCAACTGTTGTATTCTCGGGAATTGAGATCGTGATGATCTGCTGACCTCCCAGCGTTTGACCGTTAAGTACTAATGTTCCCGCCGCCCTTGCACTGACGGCGATATGGGAATTGAACTGGACTCCATCTATCTTGGCTGTCACTTTGCTCATGGCTACTTCGGTTGAATAAGGGACTTTTGTAAATGAGCCCGTAGTTATTTCAGTCGTGGATCCATCATTAAAGTTCTTCACCTTAGAATGAAAGTTCCCCGAAACTGTCTTATTGACTTCGTCAATTTCAGTAATCGTAACAGATGCAACAGCTTCTTTATTGTCAAAATAGATTGATGCTGAAGTACCTGATCCCGCAGTTTCGTATGCTACCAAAGCTTCTGGTGTATAGGTGGTAAGTGCACCAATACCTTTTATCTCATAGGTACCGACCACATCATCTTTATATATCGTCACTTGAACTGTTTTGCCGTCACTTTTACCTCCCACAGATATGAAATTGTCGCTGATAACCGCTTGGCCGGTTGCCTCCCACGCAGTACCGCCGACAGTGGCGATGATATTACCGGTAGGTGCGACTGGCGTTTTGTCTGAATCGTCGTCAGAACAGGAAAATAGCAGGGCGCTCATTAATGTTGCTGACAACAAGAGCTTTGAAATTGCATTCATCGTTTTATTTGTTTGTGTTTAAGGTGTAAAAATGAATTGGGGATTGCAGGTGATGAGCTTTACGGGATAAATAGCAGAACAATAGCTCAGTTTTAGTCGAACAAATTCTTCAAAGATTTTACAACGTTCGGTTTTAAGAATATTCTATCGTGATTTTATTGCATGCAAAGATTTAGAACAATGCCGAATCTTGCAGCACATTCTCTCTGCTGATCTTACACAACTTAGAATACATGGAAGTTGCTATTCCGGGTCAAAGGGCAATAAGTTGTGTCTTCCGCTGGTGCTTGCTGTTATTTTGAAGGTAGGTGCTTCTTCATAAATTACCATGGTTCATGGTTGTCTGCTCAACTATTGCTGCTCCATCGCATTGGGATAATTTACGCCTATGATCGCGTTTCTTCTTTGCTGCACATATCGGTGATGTAAGGTATGTCGTCAATATGTATTTTATTTCAACAACGCTCGTCGTAAATTGAAATTAATGTGTTCTCAACGATGTGTATAATCTATAGTTATTTTCAAAAGACCCTCTCCATTTAGATATATCCTAACGTTATTTTTTTGTTTATGACCCGTGATCAGCATTTAGAATTTTGTGGCCGGTGTTCGAATCGCAAGTTTGATTCTGACAAAGGCATCATCTGCGGCCTCACTAACGAGGTTGCTGCATTTCAAAATACCTGCGACCATTATGAAGTCGATAGGGCGTTTGCGGCGACTAATCAGTCTGTTGAAGACATTCCGGTTCATCAGGTGGTTGAAAGTCTTCCCGAAAACATTAGAGTACTACTTAGACGGCAACAGGATATTTTCTTAGCGCTCATCGGAGGATTAAGTGCTGCCATCGTCGGGGCCATTATTTGGGCAAGCATAACCGTGGCGACGAATTATCAGATAGGCTACATGGCAATTGCTGTTGGTTTGCTTGTAGGATTTTCTGTTCGGTATTTTGGAGCAGGTGTGGACAAATACTTTGGATACATCGGCGCTGTTCTCGCGCTTTTAGGATGTGCCCTTGGCAATTTACTCTCGCAGGTGATATTTGTCGCCAATGCAGACTCCATTGGATATATGGACGTCATTGTCAGGCTAAATTTTGATTTAATATTCTTCGTCTTTGCGGAAACGTTCTCTCCCATTGATATTTTGTTCTACGGTATTGCCGCATACGAAGGATATAAGTTCGCATTCCGCAAAATTACGGAGGAAATATATGCCGCTGCAGGTACCGGCAAATTGTCGCCGCTCCCTTTTGGACAATTCAGGATTCCCATTGCTGTGGTCCTGTACATTATGTTTGCAGTTGTCGGTTTTAGAGTGCATGGTGCTGCGAACGGCGAGAGAATTACCTATTACCCTTCCGGTGAAAGGGAATCTTCCGGTCTTTTAGCCAATGGCAGGGAATCAGGGTTATGGCAGTTTTGGTGGGAGAATGGACAACTTATGTCTAAAGGACTTTTTACAGATGGTAAAGCAGATAGCACCTGGGAACACTATTCTGAAGAAGGGAAGCTTTACCGGCGCGCCTCTTTTGAGGCAGGGATTGAACATGGAAAGTGGACAGACTTGTATGAAGATGGCACCGTTAATTCTGTCGGAAATTTCGTGCAGGGACGTAAAGACGGTGAATGGAAATTCTATTACGAAAACGGCGTCTTAGCGGAAAAGGGTAACTATAGACTTGACATTCCAGATGGAACATGGGAATCATTCTATGCTAATGGCAAGCCCAGCTTATTAGCAAGTTATGAGGCAAGCGAACCCAGGAACCTGTGGACTAAATGGAATGAGGATGGTCAAAAGGTTTATGAGTTCGACTATGGTACTGACGGGAAACTTACTATTGTGAATAGCTGGAGCACTACTGGGAAACCTGAAGTCCAAAGCGGCAACGGGATATTCAATAGTTACTATTCCAACGGTCAAATTATTGAAACTGGAATGGTCAAAAACAGAATAAAGATGGGAACATGGAAAACTTTCTATGAGAATGGAAGCAAAAAAGAAGTTGGCCATTTCAGCGATGACGTCTATTATGTCGATACAATGTGGACACCCGACGGTGTCATTCAACTGGAAAACGGCGAGGGCTTGGTCAAGATTTACGATACCGAAGGCAACGTCACGGAGGGCGGAAAAATATCAAACGGACTGCGCGAAGGCGAATGGATTACATACTACCCTTTGATGGATGAAATAGTAATGTCGACAACGCAATACTCCAATGGCAACCCGGAGGGATTTCAGCAAGTTTTTTTTGATGATGGAACGCTGCAGATTGAGGGCGCCTTTAGAAATGGAAAACGGGAAGGCACATGGCAGTGGTACCATCAAAGCGGTGTTCTAGAATCAAGTGTGGATTTTTCAGCCGGAAAAAAGGAGGGTGTGCAGAATTTCTATCTCGATGATGGGACCCTATTGAGGACGGAATTGTACAAGCAGGGGAAACTTATGGAGAGCAAGACGGCGTTGTAATCGTCGCTAAGCAGAAGTCATCCTCAATGGTGACTAATCTTGGAATACGCAGTACATTTCTTTTACGTGTAGCTGATGGCTATGTTGATTAGTTTGCAAGTTTCAAATGATCATTTGTAGAATTTTCATTTAGTTGGGGTGCCATTTTGTTGCTCCTCACGATGTTCGATGGTGATAACAATGTCGTCCCGATTCTTGTCCTCTCCTCGATAAAAATTGTGTATTCCCAGCATATAAGCCACGATCAGCGCCCAACCTTGTCTGCGAATCCACTTCATCATCTGATAAAGGAGCATTTTCATGTTTGCTCCCAATTCAACTAATGAACCAAAATTTTATAGGCCACTCTGTCATGGCTAGGGTCGCTAACCGCATCAAACCCATTGGGAACTATAGTGCTCGTCGGAAATGTATTTATTAAAATTTTCCCATTTCCTGCAATCTTTTTCTGGAGTACTCCTTTGCACGTTTGATCGTATCCGCCGATTCCAAATATTTTTGGTAGTATAGCAATGCCGTTGCCTTATCTTCATAATATATATCATAATTCCGCGCTAAGTTATACAGAAGGATGTCGTCCTTTGAATAGTTGTAGGCAATGCGCAGTGCGCGAATCGCTTCACCGTGATCTCCCAATTGCTCAAAGCTTTCAGCCAGCTCGGAGTAGTAGACTTTCAGGTTGACGGAGATTGCTTTTTCCACTGCAAGCTTAAACCATGCAACGGATCCGGCTATATCGCCAGCTTCTCGTACAGCAACACCCATGTAGAAGTAGATAGATTCATGCTCGTAATCGTTTCTTAACAAAAAATGCATCCATGGAAACATCTTGTGGTATTCACCAAGATGAAAGTAGCTTTCACCCAGTAGTTTTGCATGCAATGCAACAGTGTCAGCTTTTTCCATTAAGGTATTGATAGTAACAATAACGGAATGATATTTCCTTTGTCTGAATTCAGATTTTGCTTTGAGTATCATCAAAGGCTTGAACTCTGGATCAAGTGCCAAGGATTGCTGTACAATGCTATCTACACTTTGATACTGTTTCATTTCCATCAGGATATTTCCTAAGCCCAGGGATGATTCGGTGTCCATCGGATTTAGATTTAATGCTTTCTCAAACCAAAATTTGGCTTGCATGCTAGCGCCAATTCTTGACGCCATGAGTCCCGCCTGTTTATAATAATAACTATTGGATGGATCAACATTAACCAGTTGCATAAAGCATCCCATCGCTTCTTGAATGTCGCCACTGCGTGAGTAAAGCACTCCCAGATGATTTAATGCAGTAATGTTGGTTGAATCAATTCTCAGCACGTGTTCATATGGACGAATAGCAGCTGATGATGCTCCAAGTCGTAGGTGGCATTCTCCGATGCGAAGAAGAACGTCAACATCCAAACTGTCGCTGCTGCTTAAAACATCAAGCGCATTTTGAAACTTATAACGCTCCATCAATGAATCTGCCTGCGCAATAATTGAATTCCTTCGTTCGGAAAAAGTACTATCCATTTTTTGGCAGTAGCCTGGGATTAAAACGAATCCGAAGAGAAGAGCACAGATAATGAACTTGTAGCATTGCATCTTACAGAGGATTTATAGAATGAAAATTTGTAGTACCTGAAGGAATTGACTCAATGACCAGGTAAGTTCACCGAATGTCATTGCTACTTCTGACTTACCACTACACAGTCTACGACTATTAACTTAGGTATAAAACTAAGAAATTAGTTATAAGTTTTCAAATGTATTGCGGTAATTTTGAGGCCTGAAGCATTACGTTGGTTTTAGATTTAGAGTATGTTCCTCCGGCTTTATCCGGCTGATCTCGCGAGGTGTGATGACTTCCGTTTTTGGGTTGGGGGGATGAAAGGCAGAAGCCACAAAGCCCCAAAGGATCCACAAAGTTTTTTGGGTTAATAGTAGTCGGGTAGCCTATACCCCAGCGAATGGTCGATGACGAATTAAAGTGAAATTAAGCGCAGACAGGCGATAAGAGAACCCTTAAAGCACGTTCAAGACAGTCTAAAATGCAGCATCAGATTGGTGAATGCCGAACCAAATTCAAGATTAAAGTAAGCGCAGCGATCGCAGAGTAAGACACACAGAGCGTTTGGGATCGGCCGCTTCTTCCTGTTTTCTCTCTGCGTAAATTTATTCAATGCACTTGCCGGTAAGAAACTTATTAGCGTTAAACATCGTCTTGCCGATGCGGCATCTTATTGAAAGAGCGCAGTAACTACGAATAGGTGCAGGAATGCAATAAAGCCGCAGAGACCGCTAAGTATAGCCGCGAAGGTCCGTCACGGCGGTTAGATCCGGTCCACGATATATAGTCAACAGTGCATTCAAGCTGCCCAGTGCAACTAAAAAACAAACAGTGCTACCTGGTCATTGTCCCTCTCGAAAATCGTTAACCACCCGCTTCAGCCCCGCCTTCAACCGCAGGACATTGAAGTTCATCAGCAAGCCTACCCGAACGTCAAGTAAGCTAAGGTTCGTTGTTTGCTTCAGATGGATTTCACTGAAAGAATCGACAGCCTTTACATCAACGATAACTTTGTTTTCGATCACCAGGTCTGTTCGAAGGCCGCAATCCAGTTTGGCTTCGGCATAGATTAATGGAACTGCTTTTTCACGCTCAACAAAGAGCCCACTTTTTTTGATTTCGTAAAACAAACAAGACTTATAGGCAGATTCCAATAAGCCCGGTCCCAAAGCCTTATGGACTTTTATGGCTGCACCAACGGCGTGTTCGGTAATTTCACTTTCTGACACAACGGATAATATTTTTATTAAAAGTAAGAGGTATCCAGGCCGCATACAATTAAAAGTGCTCAGGAATTCCCGATGAAATGCAAAATTTAATTAGCGCATAGACCACAGGGTCCAACCCGCACGCGTTTGGACCGAGTCAACTCTCTGATTGAACTTCAAAAATAAACCTTGTCCTATAGATCTAGAATCTTTCGCATGATATCAACATACTTATTCCCCCGCAGCTCTCTCGAAAGCGCATCAAGCGTAGCTTGGTCTTTTTCTGCAGCGGCGATCACCCAACGTTGTGCCGGACGTGCGACGGTGGGGGAAGCCTTTAATTTTTCTAATAAAGCTCCAGCCTTTTCTTTGTCGCCATTGCGTTCATGAATAATGAATGGCAAAATATTATTGAAAGATGCGCGTTCGAACATGTCATTGCTATTATCAGTAACCTTGTCATGCCATTTTTTAATTTCATTCGTTTTTCCAAGTTTCTCAAGACAGTAACCCGTGAGATAATCTTGAATTCTATCGTCAGTGTCATAAGGTTTCCCAACGCCAAGGTTCTCGGGCCATTGTCTGGACTCTTCGATCCTGGCTAATGCATTTTTGTATCTCTTATTTTTTATTAGTTCAATGGCTGATAGCAATGTGGCTTGTTCATAAACAACTCTGCCATCGCCAGATCCTTCGAAAGGAAGTATTTGCAATTTCTTTAAGACGTTAATAGATGGTTCGTACTGTCCGTTGTTGAGCAACGCTTTAGCATAATTAAAGCCGAGCGTATAGTCGCCTTTAAATTTCTTAAATGCTTGGTTAGCAAAAACCAGTTGCTGTTTATAATCGCCAGTGCCGTCGAAGTGATTGATGAGATAATTCCATGTCCTCCATTCGCCCGGTGCAATGCTGTGAGCTCTCTGAAGATCGGGCAGGACATGCATTGGATCATTAACGATGTTTGCTCTTGTCAAGTAAAACGGAGCATAATCGGGTTGTTGCCCGCATGCCTGAAACATTTTCGAACTTTCCTCGAGTCGTTGCACAGCATAGTAATTCAAAGCCATAAAGTATTTGAATCTCCAGTTATCATTATTTGATACTGCCCACTCAAGGGCCTGCAATGTTTCTGTTCTGTAGGGGAAAACAAAAGCAGGTGACGCGGTTTCTATTTCTTTAAGTTTACTGTTGTCTTTTTGTAAATATGCGGTCCGGATCTTGATCAATACGTGCTGCGGGGCGAGCGCGAGCAAATTCAGCGCTTCATTCTCCAGGCCGAGAGAAGCATATTCCAGGGCGACTTCAAGATATGTCTGATATGGAAACTCATTTCTTACAAGATCTTTAAAGCTTTGAAGATCGCCAGACGCATTCGTTAATAGCGACTTTTCATAGTGTGCGAAATGATTGAGTGGGTCATATTGTATGATCTCATTCAGCACTTCACCAGCTTTCTCCCGGTTGTTTTGCTTGCGGTACGCTACGGCAAGACAGTGCAATGCATTGTAATTATATTTATTATAGCTGAGCGACTGCTGTGCGTAGTGCTCTGCCAAATGAAAATCATTCTCCTGAATTTTTACACCTGCCATCTGAGCATACGCCGCAGACCTGAATTCCATTGCCCGTGCCGCCCAGCCGAATGATTCGATTGAATTTATCAGATCACCTTTCGCTTTGTAACAGACCCCAGCCAGGTAGTTTGCTTTCGGATGATATGTGTCGTGCCGTAATACTGTATTCAGATGCCAGAGGGCAGAATCGAATTGCCCACTTCTATAAAGGAGTTCTGCAAAGTCCGTAAGGGCACCAAAATGTAGTGAGTCGTTCTTAATGCATTCCTTGAAGACATCAATAGCCTTATCGTATTCTCTGTATTCCTTATATTCCACACCTTCCCTGTATAGTTCGTCTTGAGTAAACTGTTTAGACTTCGGAAACGCAGTAAACGGTCGCTTCAAAACGTTTTTGTTTCCAGGGTTGTAGTTCAGATCAATTCCAGTTACAGTAACTTCGTACGGTGCATTTTTGTCTAGCCGTACCGATGTGAGCAGCACATCCATGGGACTGAATTTTTTGTTTTCAGAATAAAGGATCTTTCCGTTAGATTTCACTTCAACTGTTGCATTTACAAACGCAAATGCGTTCACGCCAACCTTGACGCTATCATTATCATATGTGACAGCGAGGACTCCATAAGGAGAAACGTCAGTGATAGCACCAATCTCTTTAACAGGAAACCATATCTCAGACCAACGGTCGGTAATACCAGGTGAGAACGGGACTTGAGTAAGAACACTTTTAACAGCGGGTGAAGGCGAATACTGATCGAACAAACGGCCAGCCTGAAACTCCATGTATTGGCCATCCGAATCCGTTAGCAGGTCCTCCCAGATTCCTCCATTTCTGGATAGGGCCCACAGCCAGAGTTTATGACCTGGCATTTCGTCGTATAAGGCCCAATGCCCAAAGCCAAATTTTGAATTGTGGTAATAGCCGCCCATAAAATCGTTGTATTCCCCAACGGTGTGAACCGACTTGTGAGATCCAAAAGCGTTGTTATTATACTTTGCAAGATCACGTCCTTCAGCATCAACCGGCCATAGCGTAGGTGAACCATCATGCTCAAGCGCAAGATGCCCTGGGTAATAGAATTCAAGGTCGTCTGTGACAACCGCGGCAGCAGTCATCCAGTTGTAATATGACTGATGTATTGGCGTCGGATTATTCCACGATGCTTTGGTTTCCACATATGCCTTGTCTTTAGGCAACCTGATCTCTACACGCCAGTTTGTTCGCGAAGGCAGATCCAGGTTTCCAACAACACAACTGACACTGCCATCGTCATTTTTTCGCACTGTATAATCGACCGGACTTGATGTTGACGGATGATGGCCGATAATTCCAAAATTGAATTCAACGCCACCTGAGGTCCATGGACCGCGCATCGCAATATTCCTGAATTTGATCACCTCATTGCGGTAGATAAATTCTTTACCCGTTGATTTTTCGATAGCGCCCCAGATCTTTCCACCAATTTCAGGTAATACGTATACCTCGATGTAATCATTTTCAAGTTTGACAACTTTCCATTTTTGCTTTTTGCCTTCTTTGCTATAGCCTTCAAAAGTGGTATAGGGAAAAATCTTCGAAGTAGCTGTACTGACGGTTACGACCGGATTTGGATCATCGAAAGGATAGGTAAGAATTTCCGTGACCTCCTCTGTTATACGGGAGGGTGATTGTGCAAGCACTTCAGTTGTTAGTATTGATAGGAGCAAACAGATAAGAATTCCTCTTAAGGCCATAGAAAAAAATTTATAAGATTGAAATTTCGGGAAAGGTATACAATAAAATTATTGGTCTTTCATTGCATAGTGACGAAGACAGTTGGCTGACCTAGCGTCAGACACAAAATATTGTTTCGAGTGCTATGTCATTCTTTTTTGTTGCCTACTTATTTGGATAGTTTTTTCAAGTCGTGACAATCTGGTCGTTTCTTGTTTCGCCCTCATAATCCAATGTATCATAACCTTTTTATAGGATGGAGCTTGATTGATAAAGAACTCCCAGGCGATTTTGTCTTTTTTAAATTGTTTTTCGTAGGCAGGATCAAGAATTGCCGGCGATTTCTCGTGTGAATAAATTTTTGATTTGTCTTTTGACATTAAGCTGAATGCCTTTAATCCCTCTGCAGTCATTCGGCCAGCCTTTTTAAGTTCTTTGACTTTCTTTATGTTAATAGCACTCCAGATACTATTAGGCCTTCGTGGAGTAAAGCGGATGGTGTACCTTTCTTCGTCAATTGATTTCCTTACTCCATCGATCCAACCAAAACAAAGGGCTTCATCGACCGACTGTGACCAGGTCATTGACGGCTTACCGCTGCTGACCTTATGAAAGCCAACGAGCAGCTCGGTTTCGCTTTTATGGTTCTTTTGTAACCATTTCCTGAATTCACCTGGTGTAGAAAAAAAAATCGCCTGCATATTAATGTGTGTGATTGACACGTGAGTCCGTTACGGCATTCCCTGGCAAATAGTGGCGTTAAGCTCCCGATCTTTATAAGACTCATCTCGGCTTATAGCCTTTCCTGGCTTTGTTTTTTTTGAAAAGTTTAATCCTTCGTGCGCTCACCAGATTTTATCAACATTTGAATTCAACCACCTGCCGATAACACCATGTCCTGAAATTATATGTAAGTATAAATAAAAGTCAAGATGGCACAGACTGCCAAGTCCTTAGAATGTTTCTTGTGCTTCTGTGCGTTTCCTTTTTTCCGAACAAGTTGAGACGACACGATAAATATCTTCCATCCAAAGAGAGTGTGTTTCTTCCGCAAAATTGGGCCTCCGTCTCAACGACAAACGTCTAAAATTTAAACACTACGTTAAGAGGCAGCATAGTTCAGGGTGGTTGCTGAATAAATTTTTGCTTCATTCGTTTGTGCTGCTGTCGGTGCACAAGTAAAGACGGTTATATGAATTTTTATGAAGGGATGTCTTTATTTGATGCACATAAAAAGTTTTGCTCCCAGGGAGCAGATTACATTGTTCTCACGGAGAATTAACTGAGCATTTTTAAGTAACGTCATTTCGCGTATGAACCGGTGTGCTGTATTGTATCACAGAATGACAGGCGGAGCGTAATTGTTAGGCGTGAACTAGGAAGCATCGCAAGACTGGGACATCTTCAGTTTAGACATCATCGACCAAACCTTGTATAATCAGTCATTGTAAAAACTACTCTATTTTATGAAAAGCGACTACGGATAGGCTATACTAAAAAAGCACCGGGAGTGTTCCACCACTCCCGGCTAGAGATCCATTGCTTGCGGCAATGAAGAACTATTTGTTTTTTTAAAAAACCCTTAAATCTATGAAAAAATCTCAACGCGATTATGTGAGATGCATACCTCATTGTGCCTTATTTAGACGAGAAAATAATCACCTGAAATTAATGCTGGTGCTGGTATTTGTAGCCACCTCAATTCAGGTTCTTGCCGCTAAACCGTTCGCAGCATTTAATGTAAGCGGAAGGGTGTCGGATGAAACCGGACAACCTCTACCGGGTGTAAACATCCTTGAAAAAGGAACGACAAACGGAACGACAACGGATTCTAACGGTGCATATCAAATGGCTGTTTCCGATGAAAATTCTACCCTTGTATTTTCATTTATTGGCTACACGACGCAAGAAATACCAATAGGCAACCGTGCTGTAATCGACATAAAACTAGCACCCGACACGCAATCTTTGACAGAAGTTGTGGTAGTTGGATATGGCAGCCAGTTGAAGAAGGAAATAACAGGGTCGGTACAAACCGTTACCGCCAAAGACTTGAAGGACCTTCCTGTTTCCCAGGTTACTCAAAAGTTGCAGGGGCGTTTGGCGGGTGTTCAAATTAACCAGGCTACCGGAAAACCGGGGCAGGGAATGAACGTCAGGATCCGCGGGCAGTTGTCTGTGACAGGGGGCAGCGACCCTCTCTTCGTCGTTGACGGCTTCCCCATCACCGGGAACATTGGATCCATTAACCCTGATGAGATCGAGGATATCACCATTCTTAAGGATGCGTCTTCAACCTCGTTATACGGATCAAGGGCGGCAAATGGCGTTGTGCTGATCACCACTAAAAAAGGGAGAATTGGCCAGACAAATGTAAGCTTCAATACTTTCGCCGGATTTCAACAAGTTCCGATGAAAGGCAGGATACAAATGATGGACGCTGTGGAATTTGCTCAGTTTAAAAAAGAGTCTTACGAAGATGCAGGGCAACCCGTGCCCGACGTTTTTCAGGACCCTTCTCAATACGAAGGAAAAAATAATGACTGGTATGATGCGTTGTTGCGGACAGCGCCGATCCAGAGTTACAACTTAACAGTCGCATCGAACCGTGACAAAGTCAGTACAGCATTAATAGCCGGCGTATTTAATCAACAAGGGGTGGTTTTGAATAACGAATACCAGCGCTACTCCCTTCGCATGAATTCGGAGTATGAAATATCTGATAAAGTAAGTCTAGGATTCAATATTGCTCCTTCCTACGTATTCGATAACACACCTAGGACGGATGGAGACCGTGGAACAGGAATTCTTTTCAACGCATTGCATACATGGCCGATTATGCCAATCTATGACGAAAACGGCGAGCTTACATTGTTCAACCGATTCCCAGGCAATACAGGGAATATCTTTGCATATGCGAACTGGGTTCGATCTGCAGAAGAATTGGTAAATGAAACCAAGACCATAAATCTATTGTAAAATCAAATTTTCCATAATTCAGTGTGTTGGTAATACCATAAATAAATTTTGGAAAAGGATTTCCTAGAATAACACGGTCATCGTTGTCTCCTCCATTGGTGATTATTCCATCGCCGTTTTGATCAGTTAACTTAATACTGCCGACCGTGGAGCGGCCTGGCACCTGCGGAGAATTAGCAAGGTCAGCCGCATTCAGATAAACGCCCTGGGCCTGGTGACCGTAGAATTGCCCGAAGGGCTGTCCGACCTGTGTTATGTTGAATGTACCATATACTCTGTCGATCCCATCTGCCAGGGCAACCACTTTGTTTCTGTTAAAAGAGATATTGGCATTGGTGGTCCACCTAAATTTTCCTATAGTGTTCTGCGTTGTTAGCGCCACTTCGTGCCCCCAGAATTTAATTTCACCAATGTTGTCATTAAAATTGGTGAATCCGGCTTCTTGTGCGATCTGCACGCTGTAAAGCAAATTGGTAGTATTCTTTACATAGTAATCGTACACCAATTGCACTCTGTCATTGAAAAATCCGAGGTCGAGGC
>Ga0068619_100002_pt1 | contig 22450 bp, 21 predicted proteins | sample InSIn3SAF170_2_FD_77424 | JGI IMG/M metagenome (GOLD analysis project Ga0068619, IMG submission 77424) | Clean room microbial communities from NASA Spacecraft Assembly Facility at Jet Propulsion Laboratory, Pasadena, California, USA -... ... | reverse complement strand
GTTTGTACGATACCTTTACCAAATGTTTTAGAGCCATACACTTTCGCTTTTTGATAATCTTTTAATGTACCAGTAAACACTTAAAGATCCTTACTCAGAATATTTAACGAAAGATCAAACGAAATCTTTTAATGAAGGCGTATCAGGTGATTTTGTAGGTATCGGTGCAGAAATGCAAAAGAAAAATGATCAAATTATGGTAACAAGTCCTATGAAAGGTTCTCCAGCAGAACGAGCAGGTATACGTCCGAAAGATGTTATCACTAAAGTTAATGGTAAATCAATTAAAGGAAAAGCACTAGATGAGGTTGTCAAAGAAGTGAGAGGTAAAGAAAACACTGAAGTAACTTTAACTGTTCAACGCGGTAGTGAAGAGAAAGATGTAAAAATTAAACGTGAAAAAATTCATGTCAAAAGTGTTGAATATCAGAAAAAAGGTGACGTTGGTGTTATTACAATCAATAAATTCCAAAATGATACTTCAGGAGAATTAAAAGATGCAGTTCTTAAAGCGCACAAAGATGGATTAAGAAAAATTGTTTTAGATTTAAGAAATAATCCAGGTGGTTTATTAGATGAAGCTGTTAAAATGTCTAATATTTTTATCGATAAAGGTAAAACTGTTGTTAAACTGGAAAAAGGTAATGACACAGAATCAATCAAAACATCAAATGATGCTTTAAAAGAGGCAAAAGATATGGACGTATCGATATTAGTTAATGAAGGCTCAGCAAGTGCGTCTGAAGTGTTTACTGGTGCATTAAAAGATTATCAAAAAGCGAAAGTGTATGGCTCTAAAACATTTGGTAAAGGTATCGTACAAACTACTCGTGAATTTGATGATGGCTCATTACTTAAATATACAGAGATGAAATGGTTAACGCCTGATGGACATTACATCCATGGTAAAGGTATTAAGCCAGATGTTGCTATTAACACACCTAAATATCAATCATTGAATGTAATTCCAAGTTCTAAAACATTTGAATTAGGCAATGATGATAAAAATGTTAAAACAATTAAAATAGGATTATCAGCACTAGGCTTTAAAGTAGATAACGAATCATCAAAATATGATTCTGCATTAGAAAACCAAGTTAAAGCATTCCAGCAAGAGAATAAACTAGAAGTTAACGGTAAATTTAATAAAGAGACAAATAATAAATTTACTGAATTATTAGTTGAAAAAGCTAACAAAAATGACGATGTTCTAGACAAATTACTTAAAATACTGAAATAATTTTTGATAGACAATTAGTGAAAACTTAATAGATAAAAAGTATTAACACACTTCCTTAAAAGTATGAAATGTATTTTTAGGAAGTGTGTTTTTTTTAAAATCAAATAAGTTAAAATCGTTTTCATTAAAGAAATACTTTTTCTTTAGAAATGAGTAAATCTCATGCATGAGATTTACTCATGTATTCCTATTTATAAGCACACATTAACTTCGGTTAATGTCTAAGAGTCACTACATAATAAATCATTAGTGGTTTTTTATAATCTCTGACCCACTCTTTTATTGACGTTGAAGCACAAAAGATATAAATTAGACGTTCACGTAAAAAGGTAGTCGTCAAAGTAATCAAATATTATTATTGATTTGGTGCTCGATTTTAATTATTAAGGTTGTATAACTTCAATATAAAAAGCTGAATTCATGACTATTACCATCTTTCATATTAGTATATGATACTTTTATCGACTACTATTATCCCAATGTTTTATAATTACTGTTTTTCATTCACAATAAACGTTTAAAGTATCACGATAGTGTGTATGAATAACATGTGCAATAAAACACATTTTAATTTTATAATAAGGAGTGACGTACATGATCCGTCTAGGTAAAATGACAGATTTAGATCAAATTTTAAATCTTGTAGAAGAAGCAAAAGAAATTATGAAGGAACACGACAACGAACAATGGGACGATCAGTACCCACTTATGGAACATTTCGAAGAAGACATTGCGAAAGACTATTTATATGTTTTAGAGGACAATGACAAAATTTATGGCTTTATAGTTGTCGACCAAAATCAAGCAGAATGGTATGATGACATTGACTGGCCTGTAAATAGAGAAGGTGCTTTTGTAATACATCGTTTAACGGGATCCAAAGATTATAAAGGTGCAGCAACGGAATTATTTAATTATGTTATTGATGTAGTGAAAGCACGTGGAGCTGACGTTATTTTAACGGATACATTTGCTTTAAATAAGCCAGCTCAAGGTTTATTTGCCAAATTCGGTTTTCATAAAGTAGGAGAGCAATTAATGGAATATCCTCCATATGATAAAGGCGAACCTTTTTATGCATATTATAAAAATTTAAAAGAATAGAGGTAATATTGATGACGAAAATCGCGTTTACCGGTGGCGGTACAGTTGGACATGTTTCAGTAAATTTAAGTTTGATTCCGACTGCATTATCCCAAGGTCATGAAGCGTTTTATATTGGTTCTAAAAATGGAATTGAAAGAGAAATGATTGAAACACAATTACCAGAAATTACGTATTATCCTATTTCGAGTGGTAAATTAAGAAGATACATTTCATTAGAAAATGCAAAAGATGTATTTAAAGTATTGAAAGGTATTTTAGATGCTCGCAAAATTTTGAAAAAGGAAAAACCAGATTTATTATTTTCAAAAGGTGGTTTTGTATCAGTACCTGTTGTGATAGCAGCTAAATCTTTAAAAATACCAACAATTATCCATGAATCTGACTTAACGCCTGGCTTAGCAAATAAAATTGCACTTAAATTTGCCAAGAAAATTTATACTACGTTTGAAGAAACGTTAAATTACTTACCAAAAGACAAAGCAGACTTTATAGGTGCTACAATTCGAGAAGATTTAAAAAGTGGTAGTGCTCACAAAGGTTACCAATTGACAGGCTTTAATAATAATAAAAAAGTACTACTCGTTATGGGTGGAAGTTTAGGTAGTAAAAAGCTAAATGAAATTATTAGAGAGAATTTAGATGCATTACTCCATCAATACCAAATTATACATTTAACTGGTAAGGGTTTGAAAGATGATCAAGTAAAGAAATCTGGCTATGTACAATATGAATTTGTTAAAGAAGATTTAACTGATTTATTAGCAATCACAGATACAGTTATAAGTAGAGCAGGATCAAATGCTATTTATGAATTTTTAACATTACGAATTCCAATGTTATTAGTGCCATTAGGTTTAGATCAATCACGTGGTGACCAAATTGATAATGCAAAACATTTTGCTAAAAAAGGTTATGCTAAGACTATCGAGGAAGAACTATTAACTGCGGAAAAATTATTAGAAGAATTAAATGTTATAGAAAAGGATAGAACAAATATCATCAATGAGATGAAAGCTTATGAACAAAGTTATACAAAAGAAGCTTTATTTAATAAGATGATTAAAGATGCATTGAATTAATGGGAGGTAATGCTTTATGAGTCAATGGAAACGTATCTCATTGCTCATCGTTTTTACCTTGGTTTTTGGGATTATCGCTTTTTTCCATGAATCAAGACTTGGAAAATGGATTGACAATGAAGTTTATGAATTTATTTATGCATCCGAGAGTTTCATAACGACATCTATTATGCTTGGTGCTACTAAAGTAGGTGAAGTATGGGCAATGTTATGTATTTCATTACTTCTTGTGGCGTATTTAATGTTAAAACGCCATAAAATAGAAGCATTATTTTTCGCATTAACAATGGCTCTATCAGGAATCTTAAATCCAGCATTAAAAAATATTTTTGATAGAGAAAGACCAACATTATTACGTTTAATTGATATTACAGGATTTAGTTTTCCAAGTGGACATGCAATGGGTTCAACTGCATATTTTGGAAGTGGTATGTACATTTTAAATCGCTTAGGACATGGCAATACGAAAGGTCTACTTATAGGAATTTGTGCAATGATGATTTTATTAATTTCAATATCTCGTGTTTATCTTGGTGTACATTATCCAACTGATATTATTGCTGGTATTATAGGTGGCGTATTTTGCATTGTTTTATCAACGTTGTTACTAAGAAATAAATTACTAAATTAAATATTAAAGAACATAACAAAAGCAGTAAACCTAAAGTGTCGTAAGGGTTTACTGCTTTTATAAAACGTTGTTATAACGTATATTGTCTTTTACGGGCATATAAAAGGGGAATATCTGAAAATGACCAATCCAACATGAACGAAACGTTGTGGGGGGGATGTTCTATGTGGTATTGATAATCATTTTCAACTACTATTATACATTAATGAGAATCATTGTCAATTAGAAACTAAAACTTTTTTAAGAAAATTTTTAAGAAATGCAAATAAAGCGCGTTATCATGCAATTTCTAAGTATAAAAAAATTGAAAATAATGCTGGTATTGCAGTTACTAATGAAATTAGAATATTAATTTACATCACTTATTAAAATTTGTAAGATTAAATCGATATTTATTCAAATATGGACATGATTATGTTTAAGTAATTCATATTATGTGAAAATAGAAATATTAATGTTGCAGCTTCAAAATTATTTTCACAACGAATCAAACATAACGTTCAGAACTAAATTTACCTATATGATACTACTTCTTTTATAAAATAAATCGTTTTATGCTAGAGTAAACAATAAAATTTGAAAATGTTCTGTAAAGTCAATGCTTGGTAGTTAAGTTAATAAATAATTAATGATTTAACTCTGAAAAATTCGAACCACGGTTATTGATTTGTGATAAAATTTAAATGTAAACAAACTAATTTGTAAAACAACTATTGTATGGAAAAATACAAAATTTAATATATATTACCTTATTAGAAAAAGTCGTAATATGAGGTGCACAAATGACGCAAATTTTAATAGTAGAAGATGAACAAAATTTAGCAAGATTTATCGAATTGGAACTCACACATGAAAATTACAATGTTGATACAGAATACGATGGACAAGATGGTTTAGACAAGGCGCTTAGTCATTACTATGATTTAATTATTTTAGATTTAATGCTACCTTCGATTAATGGATTAGAAATTTGTCGGAAAATAAGACAACATCAATCTACACCAATCATAATTATTACAGCTAAAAGTGATACTTATGACAAAGTAGCCGGTCTTGATTATGGGGCAGATGACTATATTGTTAAACCGTTTGATATAGAAGAACTTTTAGCTAGAATTCGCGCTATATTACGTCGACAACCACAAAAAGATATTATTGATGTTAATGGTATAACGATTGATAAAAACGCTTTTAAAGTTACTGTAAATGGCGCTGAAATAGATTTAACTAAGACGGAGTATGATTTACTATATTTACTTGCTGAAAATAAAAATCACGTTATGCAACGAGAGCAAATTTTAAATCATGTTTGGGGATATAACAGTGAAGTTGAAACAAATGTAGTTGACGTTTATATTAGATATTTACGTAATAAATTAAAGCCATATGATCGTGATAAAATGATTGAAACCGTACGTGGCGTAGGGTATGTGATACGATGACAAAACGTAAATTGCGCAATAACTGGATTATTGTCACAACGATGATTACTTTTGTTACTATTTTCTTATTCTGTTTGATTATAATATTTTTCTTGAAAGATACATTACACAATAGTGAACTTGATGATGCAGAGCGAAGTTCGAGTGATATAAACAATCTTTTTCATTCTAAGCCTGTTAAAGATATTTCTGCATTAGATTTGAATGCTTCATTAGGGAATTTTCAAGAAATAATTATATATGATGAACACAATAATAAATTATTTGAAACTTCAAATGATAATACAGTACGCGTTGAACCAGGATATGAACATAGATATTTTGACCGTGTAATTAAAAAGCGTTATAAAGGTATAGATTATTTGATAATTAAAGAGCCTATTACGACTCAAGATTTTAAGGGGTACAGTTTATTAATTCACTCCCTTGAAAATTACGATAACATTGTTAAATCATTATATATTATTGCACTAGCATTCGGTGTCATTGCAACAATTATTACGGCGACGATTAGTTATGTATTTTCAACGCAAATCACTAAACCACTTGTTAGTTTATCCAATAAAATGATTGAGATTAGACGCGATGGTTTTCAAAATAAGTTGCAATTAAACACAAATTATGAAGAAATTGATAATTTAGCAAACACATTTAACGAAATGATGAGTCAAATTGAAGAATCGTTCAATCAACAACGTCAATTTGTTGAAGATGCGTCCCATGAATTAAGAACACCACTTCAAATCATTCAAGGACACTTAAACTTAATTCAACGTTGGGGTAAAAAAGACCCGGCAGTACTAGAGGAATCTTTAAATATTTCAATTGAAGAAATGAATCGTATTATCAAATTGGTAGAAGAATTACTTGAACTCACAAAAGGTGATGTGAATGATATTTCTTCAGAAACACAAGTAGTTCATATTAATGATGAAATTCGTTCAAGAATTCATTCTTTGAAACAATTACATCCGGATTATCAATTTGAAACAGATCTTACTTCTAAAAACCTTGAAATTAAAATGAAACCGCATCAATTTGAACAATTATTTTTAATATTTATTGACAATGCCATTAAATATGACGTTAAAAATAAAAAAATTAAAGTAAAAACAAGATTAAAAAATAAGCAGAAGATTATCGAGATAACAGATCATGGGATTGGTATTCCTAAAGAAGATCAAGATTTCATTTTTGATCGTTTTTATCGTGTTGATAAGTCTAGGTCTAGAAGTCAAGGTGGTAATGGATTAGGGCTATCAATTGCGCAAAAAATCATACAGTTAAATGGTGGTACTATAAAAATAAAAAGTGAAATCAACAAGGGAACAACATTTAAGATAATATTTTAAACGACTGTTTCATTGAGAAAAACATCACAAACTTTATCATTAAATACATCTAAAACCCTAGAAGAATCAACGTTTTTGTTGATTCTTCTTTTTCGTGGATAAATAGGTAAATCTACTTTAACAAATAACTAAATAGTGATATTATTACATTGTAAGCGTTTCAACATTTTTGTGGAGGGTGTAAAATGACTAACGAAAGAAAAGAAGTTTCAGAGGCTCCTGTAAACTTCGGCGCAAATTTAGGTCTTATGTTAGATCTATATGATGACTTTTTACAAGATCCATCATCAGTGCCAGAAGATTTGCAAGTCTTATTCAGTACAATTAAAAATGATGACACAATTGTACCTGCATTAAAAGGTACAAGTAGTCAAAATAGTGATGGAACGATTAAACGTGTTATGCGTTTGATTGATAATATTCGCCAATATGGGCATCTCAAAGCCGATATTTATCCTGTAAATCCTCCGAAAAGGAAACATGTACCTAAATTAGAAATTGAAGATTTTGATTTAGATCAACAGACTTTGGAAGGTATTTCAGCAGGAATTGTTTCAGATCACTTTGCCGACATTTATGATAATGCTTATGAAGCAATTTTAAGAATGGAAAAACGTTACAAAGGACCAATCGCATTTGAGTATACACATATTAATAATAATACTGAACGTGGTTGGTTAAAACGAAGAATTGAAACGCCGTATAAAGTAACGTTAAATAATAATGAAAAAAGGGCACTTTTTAAAAAACTAGCATATGTTGAAGGTTTTGAAAAATATCTTCATAAAAATTTCGTGGGTGCAAAGCGCTTTTCAATTGAAGGGGTAGACGCGCTTGTTCCAATGTTACAACGAACAATCACAATCGCTGCTAAGGAAGGTATTAAAAATATACAAATAGGCATGGCTCACCGTGGACGTTTAAATGTCTTAACGCATGTTCTAGAAAAACCTTACGAAATGATGATTTCAGAATTTATGCATACAGATCCAATGAAATTTTTACCTGAGGATGGTAGTTTGCAATTAACTGCTGGTTGGACTGGAGATGTAAAGTATCATTTAGGTGGCATAAAGACTACTGACTCTTATGGTACAACTCAACGAATCGCACTAGCTAACAATCCAAGTCACTTGGAAATTGTTGCACCGGTTGTTGAGGGTCGAACAAGAGCGGCTCAAGATGATACACATCGTGCTGGTGCACCGACAACTGATCATCATAAAGCGATGCCAATCATCATTCATGGTGATGCTGCGTATCCAGGTCAAGGTATTAACTTTGAGACAATGAACTTAGGTAACTTGAAAGGTTATTCAACTGGCGGTTCATTGCATATCATTACGAACAATAGAATTGGTTTTACAACTGAACCAATCGATGCACGTTCAACAACGTATTCTACTGATGTAGCTAAAGGATATGATGTACCTATTTTCCACGTCAATGCTGATGATGTAGAAGCTACAATTGAAGCCATTGACATTGCCATGGAATTTAGAAAAGAGTTTCATAAAGATGTAGTAATTGATCTAGTAGGTTATCGTCGTTATGGTCATAACGAAATGGATGAACCTTCAATTACGAACCCTGTTCCTTATCAGAATATTCGCAAACATGACTCTGTAGAATATGTATTTGGCAAAAAGCTTGTTGAAGAAGGTGTGATTTCAGAAGATGAAATGCATGCATTTATTGATCAAGTACAAAAGGAATTAAGACAAGCGCATGATAAGATTAATAAAGCTGATAAAATGGATAATCCAGATATGGAGAAACCATCTGATCTCGCATTACCTTTACAAGCTGATAAACAATCTTTTACGTTTGAGCATTTGAAAGAAATTAATGACGCATTGTTAACGTATCCTGAAGGATTTAACATTCTTAAGAAATTAAATAAAGTACTTGAGAAACGTCATGAGCCTTTTAACAAAGAAGGTGGTTTAGTTGATTGGGCTCAAGCAGAGCAACTTGCATTTGCTACGATTTTACAAGACGGAAGACCAATTCGTTTAACTGGTCAAGATAGTGAACGTGGTACGTTTAGCCATAGACATGCTGTATTACATGACGAAGAAACAGGTGATACGTATACACCTTTACACCATGTACCTGATCAAAAAGCAACTTTTGATATTCACAATTCACCGTTATCAGAAGCTGCTGTCGTAGGTTTTGAATATGGTTATAATGTAGAAAATAAAGAAAGTTTTAACATATGGGAAGCACAATATGGTGACTTTGCCAATATGTCACAAATGATCTTTGACAACTTCTTATTTAGTTCTCGTTCAAAATGGGGTGAACGTTCTGGCTTAACATTATTCTTACCACATGCGTACGAAGGACAAGGGCCTGAACATTCATCTGCACGACTTGAAAGATTTTTACAGTTAGCGGCTGAAAATAATTGTACGGTCGTAAACTTATCAAGTTCAAGTAACTATTTCCATTTATTACGTGCACAGGCAGCTAGTCTTGGGTCTGAACAAATGAGACCATTAGTTGTCATGTCACCTAAAAGCTTGTTAAGAAATAAGACGGTTGCAAAACCAATTGATGAATTTACGTCAGGTGGCTTTGAGCCAATTTTAACGGAGCCGCATCAAGCAGATAAAGTTACAAAGGTAATATTGGCAACCGGAAAAATGTTTATTGATTTAAAAGAAGCTTTAGCTAAAAATCCTGATGAAACGGTATTATTAGTAGCTATTGAAAGACTATATCCGTTCCCAGAAGAAGAAATTGGATCATTATTAGAACAGTTACCAAACCTTGAAGAAGTATCTTGGGTTCAAGAAGAACCTAAAAATCAAGGTGCATGGTTATATGTTTATCCATATGTTAAAGTACTTGTATCAGATAAGTATGATTTAAGCTACCATGGCAGAATACAAAGAGCGGCACCAGCTGAAGGTGACGGCGAGATTCATAAACTTGTTCAAAGTAAAATTATAGAAAATGCATTAAAAAATAACTAGGGGGAAATAAGTCATGCCAGAGGTTAAAGTTCCAGAATTAGCAGAATCTATTACAGAAGGTACCATTGCAGAATGGTTAAAAAACGTTGGGGATAGCGTAGAAAAAGGTGAAGCTATTCTTGAATTAGAAACTGATAAAGTAAATGTCGAAGTAGTATCAGAAGAAGCAGGTGTATTATCTGAACAACTTGCAAGTGAAGGCGACACAGTAGAAGTTGGGCAAGCAATTGCTGTCATTGGCGAAGGCAGTGGCAATGCTTCAAATGAATCAGAAAAAGACAAAGATAAAACTCCACAACAAAAAGATGAAACAGAGAACAATAAAGAAGAAAAAGTTACGGGCGATGATTCAACAGAATCAAAAACATCTGATGACAATCAACAACGTGTTAACGCTACACCTTCTGCTCGTCGATATGCGCGTGAAAATGGTGTGAATTTAGCTGAAGTAAGTCCGAAAGCAAATGATGTACTTCGTAAAGAAGATATCGATAAAAAGCAAGATGCACCTGCATCAACACCGACATCACAAAAAACACCTGCTAAAGAAGAGAAAAAATACAATCAATATCCAACAAAGCCAGTTATCCGTGAAAAAATGTCACGTAGAAAGAAAACAGCTGCTAAAAAATTATTAGAGGTATCTAATAATACAGCAATGTTAACGACATTTAACGAAGTTGATATGACTAATGTAATGGAATTACGTAAACGTAAGAAAGAACAGTTTATGAAAGATCATGATGGCACAAAATTAGGATTTATGTCATTCTTTACAAAAGCATCTGTTGCAGCATTGAAAAAATATCCAGAAGTCAATGCAGAAATTGATGGAGAAGATATGATTACTAAACAATATTATGACATTGGCGTAGCTGTATCTACTGATGATGGCTTATTAGTACCATTTGTTAGAGACTGTGATAAAAAGAATTTTGCTGAAATTGAAGCAGAAATTGCGAATTTAGCAGTGAAAGCAAGAGAGAAAAAACTTGGTTTAGATGATATGGTAAATGGTTCATTTACTATTACAAATGGTGGTATTTTCGGTTCAATGATGAGTACGCCAATTATCAACGGAAATCAAGCAGCAATATTAGGTATGCACTCAATCATTACAAGACCAATTGCGATTGATCAAGATACAATCGAAAATCGTCCAATGATGTATATCGCATTAAGCTATGATCATAGAATCATTGACGGTAAAGAAGCAGTTGGTTTCTTAAAAACAATTAAAGAATTGATTGAAAACCCAGAAGACTTATTATTAGAATCATAAAATTATAATGTTTAAAAGAACATAACGGCAATTGATCACAAGTCGTTATGTTCTTTTATGTTTATTAAAACTAAATAATAGATACTAGTCTTATCAATATAAACCATAACAATATTATGTTAACTTCAAACACAAATTTGTTCTTTTAAGGAAATACATTTTTCGCATATTAATCTATAATCAAAATCAACTGACCGATATTCTATAATTTATGATTAAAATAAGTTATAATATAACCGTAAAGATAAAGATAGAGGTGGCTATAATGTGTGGACTTAGAAGTATAACATTAGGTACAACAAATATAGAACAGACAAAACATTTCATGGTTGACATATTAGGATTAAATTGTGAAGAACTTCTTGAAAACTCAATTCGCTTCGGTGATGCAGATATAAGCCCTGGAACAAGACTTCAATTTATACAAGTTCCAAGTGAACAATTAGAAGAATCGCATTTTGTGGGAATTGGATTACGTACACCTAGTGACTCAGGTTTAGATGAGTACGCAGAAATATTATCAAGTAAAGATATTCCATATACAACAGTTAAAGAGTTAAATGGCAATAAATATTTCAGTTTCGAAGATAACAATGGTCATATTTTCTCAATATATTCAAATGAGAATAACTACGGCGTTGGTTTAGGTATGCCTTCTTTCGAAAGTACGGTCAATCCGTTACATCAAGTACAAGGTTTAGGCCCAGTTATTCTTAAAGTAAATCATGTGGATATCACTGCACAAATTTTAACGAATATATTTGGTCTTGAAGTATTTGCAGAATACCAACCGTTCGATGATGCTGATTACCATGTTCAAGTTTTTAAAATTGGTGAAGGTGGATTAGGTGGCGAGATTCATTTAATGCCTACTGATAACGAAATTGACATGCCAGAATATGGCGCAGTTGATCAAGTTGAAGTCGAAACGAAAGATCGAGATTACTTTAACCAAGCAAAATTACGCTTAGATGAAGTCGAAATTCCGTATCAAACACTTGAACAAGATGATATAGAATCAATTAGAATTACTGAAAATAGTGGATTATCTTTTATATTCACTTTACAAAAATAATTATTTACGATAGTGAGGAAGAATTATATGTTACATGAAACTTGGAAAGATCATACACCTATTAAGAAAGTTGAAGTTATAAATACAGATGCAAAGAAATTCACAGTATCTGATATGTTAACTGTAGGTAAACAGTATGATGTAATCAATGAAACTGAAGAATATTATCAAATTATCGATAATTCAGGATTAGTTGGTGGTTATTATAAAACATATTTCAAAGAAGTATAAGTTTAACTGTTGAAATAAATCCTAATATGAGATTTTCATTTGCTAAATTTGTTAAAATATAATCAATTCAAATTGCATGAATTGTATTTTATATCAGAATAGAATAGTAAACTAAGGCATTTGGATATATTTTCCGTGTCTTAGTTTTTTACTTTATTTAAAGGAGAATGTTTTAAAAATGTCACTTAAACACTATAAGAATTCAGATTCAACTGTTTTTAATGATGCAAAAGCATTATTTGATTTAAATAAAAATATTTTACTTAAAGGTCCAACGGGTTCTGGGAAAACAAAGTTGGCGGAAACATTAAGTGAAGTTGTTAATACACCGATGCATCAAGTGAATTGTTCTGTAGATTTAGATACAGAAAGTTTATTAGGCTTTAAAACAATTAAAACAAATGCTCAAGGTCAACAAGAAATAGTCTTTGTTGATGGTCCAGTTATCAAAGCGATGAAAGAAGGGCATATTTTATATATTGATGAAATCAATATGGCTAAACCAGAAACATTACCTGTATTGAATGGTGTGCTAGATTACCGTCGACAAATTACAAATCCTTATACTGGAGAAGTTATTAAAGCTGTACCAGGATTTAATGTAATAGCAGCAATCAATGAGGGATATGTTGGAACATTACCTATGAATGAAGCCTTAAAAAATCGTTTCGTTGTTATTCACGTTGATTATATTGATGGGGATATTTTGAAAAATGTTATAAAAGAACAAAGTTTGTTGCAAGATGATAAACAAATTGAACAAATTATTAAATTTAATGAAGATTTACGCACAATGTCTAAACAAGGGCAAATTTCTGAAGAAGCCGCAAGTATTCGTGCATTATTAGATTTATGCGACTTAATGACGGTTATGCCAGTTGAACGTGCAATAAAACGTACAATTATAGATAAATTAGAAGATGAACGTGAACAACAAGCAATTTACAACGCTGTAGAATTAAATTTTTAAAGAGGGATAAAAAATGAGTGATCGTTTCATAAAATTTAACGACGAACAGTTAGACGCGAAACAAGTTATGATGTTGCAAGACTTAGCGCGACTCTTATTAAAAAATGAACAAACACAAGTTAAAATTCAAAAGTTCCCTTATTATAATCCAATTCAAAATGTGTTAATTACAAGTTGGTTTTGGTCACATCGACCAAGCCATATCGAAATGGCTGGCTTAAAAACGGATGTAATGTTAGCAGCTTATGGGTATCAAATGATGGAAGTTTCAATTGTTAATGAAGTAGCGAATGATGAAACATTTAAACATCCTAAATTTTATCAACAACTTTTTAAATTATTAGAGGATATGCGTGTATTTAATACAATAAAAGAGCAACGTCCAAGTACTGCTAAATCGATTAATCTTCGTTTAGCTACTCGAATTGCTTATACAGAATCACAAATTAAAGTTTATCGGACAAAAACACAATATACTGATTTATTATTTCTATATTTAGAACATGCATTTTTAAGTCAGAATTTCTTCGATATACCTTCGATTCATCCAGACTTAGATGATATTTTAATGAATATGTTTTTGTACTTACCTAACTTTTTCCAAAATCAAAACTCTGAAGATAATATGTATCTAGCTCAACGCATCATGTATCAAGTAGATGATATTTTAAAAGAAGATATGTTGAACGAATATTATTACTTACCAAAAACTTTATATGAAACATTAGCTAGTGAAGATTTTGATGATTTGAAGAGAACGGATGCAAGCGAAGTAGATGGTCAGGATCAAACGTCAAAAGATGAGGACGTCGAAAGCGAAAAAGCTGATTCAAAATCCGCTGATAGTGAGTCTAAAGGTGGCGCTTATTTAGAAATGGAGCTTCATGAAGGGCAAAATAGTGAAGTATTGGGTAATGATGAAGCAAGAGAAGGTGATGCTTCTGATGATATGACCGATATGATGTCCAAAAAAGGAAAAGGCTCTAACGATACGTTAAATCGTGAAGAGGGAGATGCTGTAGGTCAAAGCCAAGCTTTTCAACTCGATGGTGTAAACAAAAATGTAGAAATCAAATGGCAAATTCCTGAAATTGAACCACAATATGTTCTGGAATATCAAGAATTAAAGCATGATGTTCAGTACGAAATCAAAGATTTAATTCAAATAATTAAGAAAACAATTGAAAGAGAGCAACGTGATGCGCGTTATAATTTAACTAAAGGGCGTTTACAAAAAGACTTAATTAATTGGTTCATCGACGATCAATATAAATTGTTCTATAAAAAACAAGATTTAAGTAAATCATTTGATGCGACATTCACTTTACTCATTGATGCTTCAGCAAGTATGCATGACAAAATGGCTGAAACGATGAAAGGTGTTGTGTTATTTCATGAGACACTAAAGGATTTAAATATTAAGCATGAAATTTTATCATTCAGTGAGGATGCATTTGATTCAGACGAGCATGTTCAACCAAACATAATTAATGAAATTATTAATTATGATTACTCAACTTTTGAAAAAGATGGACCACGTATTATGGCACTAGAACCTCAAGATGACAATCGAGACGGAGTTGCGATTCGAATTGCTAGCGAAAGATTAATGCGCCGTAATCAGCATCAACGATTTTTAATTGTCTTTTCAGATGGAGAACCGTCAGCATTTAATTATAGTCAAGATGGTATTATTGATACGTATGAAGCAGTAGAAATGTCACGTAAATTCGGAATTGAGGTGTTTAACGTATTTTTAAGCCAAGATCCAATTACTGAAGATGTTGAACAAACGATTCATAATATTTATGGACAATATGCCATATTTGTTGAAGGTGTAGCTCATTTACCTGGTCATTTATCGCCATTACTTAAAAAATTACTACTTAAATCACTATAAATATACTTAAAATCTGGGTTTGTATGAAATGTAAAATAGTTGAGTTTGGGATATAAATCTATGTCCTAGGGTCTATAATATTATATTGGCAGTAGTTGACTGAATGAAAATGCGCTTGCAACAAGCTTTTTTCAATTCTAGTCAACCTTGCCGGCGGGGCCCCAACACAGAGAAATTGGATTCCCAATTTCTACAGACAATGCAAGTTGGGGTGGGACAACGATAAAGAAATACTTTTTCTTTAGAAATTAGTATTTCTTATGCATAAGTTTTACTCATGTATTCCTATTTTTAAGTACACATTAGCTGTGGCTATTGTGTAAGAACCACTACATAATAAATCATTAGTGGCTCTTTATCATTTCTGTCCCACTCCCAACTATTTTTGAATCATTATCTAATTTAAACAATAAATTTGTTTTATTTCTGATATGTACAACACTTTTCATATAGACTCTTTATTATTTTTTGTGCTAAAATATTTACTTGTAAATTATTTCGCGTTTTCAAAAAAGGAGTAACTCTATGAATAAAAATACATGGGTCATTGGGTTTACGCTTTTCGCTATGTTTTTTGGCGCAGGCAATCTGATTTTCCCACCTAATCTTGGACTAGATAGTGGTAAATACTTTTGGCCTGCTATTATAGCATTTGTCTTAACAGGGATTGGCTTACCATTATTAGGAGTGATTGTAGGCTCGCTTGATAAAGAAGGTTATATAGGAGCATTAAATAAAATATCACCTAAATTTTCAATATTGTTCTTAGTTATTATATATTTGACTATAGGTCCACTTTTTGCAATACCGAGAACTGCATCAACTTCATTTGAAATGACAATTACACCAATTATACATAGTAACAGTAGTGTAGCTTTATTTATTTTTACTATTATCTACTTTTTAGTAGTATTGTATATTTGTTTAAATCCATCCAAGTTAATCGATCGTATAGGTTCGCTATTAACACCGCTATTATTAATTACTATTTTAGCTATGATTATTAAAGGGTTTGTAGACTTTAGTGGGAACGGTGCTGGAAAGGGTAATGAAACATTATATCATTCTAATTTTTCTAGTTTTGCAGAAGGTTTTACACAAGGCTATTTAACAATGGATGCCATTGCAGCAATTGCATTTTCAATGATTGTTGTTAATGCAGTGAAACTAACTGGAATTACTAAAACGAATCAAATATTCAAGCAAACTTTGACTGCTGGCTTAATAGCAGCTGTAGCTTTGATTTTTATTTACATCTCACTAGGTTTTATTGGAAATCATATGCCTGTAAGTGATGCGACATTACAGGAGTTAAATTCTAAAGATCGCAACATCGGAACATACTTATTGACGAGTATGGCTGCAACTGGCTTTGGGTCGTTTGGTAAATATTTATTAGGTATTATTGTAGCGTTAGCATGTCTTACGACGGCATGCGGTCTTATAGTTGCAGTTTCAGAATATTTCCATAGAATTATTCCACAAGTATCGTATAAAGCATTCGTTATTATCTTCATTTTAATGAGTTTTATAATTGCAAATCAAGGTTTAAATGCTGTCATATCAATGTCAATTCCGGTATTAAGCATAGTATATCCTGTTGCAATAACAGTCGTATTATTAATTTTAATTGCAAAATTTATACCAACAAAACGTATTTCACAACAAATACCAGTTACAATCGTTTTTATATTGTCAATTTTTAGTGTTATTAGTAAATTCGGTTGGATGAAAATTAGTTTTATTGAAGCATTGCCACTTAGATCATATTCATTAGAATGGTTTCCAGTAGCAATCATAGCCACGATTTTAGGCTACATTATTGGCATATTTGTAAAACAAAATCCGATTAAATATCAACAAGAATAATAAAAAGGAAGCACTCAATCATTCAATTAAAAGTGCTTCCTTTTTTGTTAATTATGCATAATCTATGATTTATGATTCGGTCCTTTAATATTCACTACATGTGACTTTAAATCTTCTTCTAATTGTTGTAATTCTTTTTCAGCTAATTGTCGTTCTTCTCGACCTTTTTGTTGAATTACTAGAGTTTCTTCAATTGTTTCAATAATATTGCTCTGCGTACGTTTTAACGTATCAAGGTCAACAATACCACGCTCATTTTCCGTTGCTGTTTCTATGGCATTTTGTTTAAGCATTTCAGCATTGGCCGTTAATAAATCGTTTGTTGTATCTGTAACAGCTCGTTGTGCAGCAACTGCATTTCGTTGTCTCATAAGTGTTAATGCAATGGCCATTTGGTTTTTCCATAAAGGAATACTTGTTAAAATAGAGCTTTGAATTTTTTCGGCAAGAGCTTGGTTAACATTTTGAATCATTCTAATTTGTGGCGCAGTCTGCAACGCGATCTGTCTTGAAAGTTGTAAATCGTATATTCGTTTATCTAGTCTGTCTATAAATTGCTGCATATCTGCAACATCTTGTAGTTCCATTTGGTTTGTAGACTGTTGTGCTTGCTGTTGTAATTGAGGAAGTGTTTCAGTTTCCAGTTGTAATTTTTTCTGTTGTGCTGCAATAATATGCAAGGATAGGTCATCAAAATATTGCTTGTTTTTATCATATAATGTGTCCAATAACTCAACATCTCTTGTTAAATGACTTTGATGTTTCTGAAGTTGAATTGTTATACGATCCACTTGAGCACTGACAGATTGCATTCTTGAAAAAATTTCATTGATAGAAGATTTGGCTCTGCTAAAGATTTTTTTAAACAGAGAATTTTTCTCCGTATTTAACTCATTTGGATTCACTGATTTTAATTTTGACATGAGGTCTGATAAAGTATCCCCAATCGGACCTACGTCTTTACTTTGTACTTCATCCAACATTTGATGTGAAAACTGAGACATTTGCTTTTGTAAATCAGACCCAAATGTTAATAAACCTTCATTGTCTTGGGGATTTATTTGTCTACTAATTGAATCTATATGTTTTTGTTGCTCTATTGTTAGTTGTTGTTTCTGAATAGTCGAATTTGTTATTTGCTTTTCATTTATAAAATCATCGAGTGGATGGCTTTCTTTGAAACTTTTCTTTTCAGTCATCATTCATCTCTCCAATAATTGCTATTTTACATCAATCTTGATGCTGTTTTTGATGTAACTTGTTTAATTGCATTTCAATATCTAAACGTTCGTAATCATCTTCATTTAGACGTTTTAAATCAGCAATCAGTGTTCGTTTAACTTCATCCAAAGTAATTCGTGTCTGTTCTAATTTTTGTTGTTCATTGATTGATTTTTTAGGCATTTTAGCAAGCCGAGTATACGCGTCAACTAAATTAAGCGCGTTATCAATATGAGAATAAAAAAAGCCTTCAACTTTATAAAATGATGCAGGTCTTTGTCTTACCGTTGTATAAATAGAACGTGAAATTTGGTATATATCATTAATTTGTCTAAAATCTTTAATTGATCTTATATTTACATAAGTTTTTAAAATTCCTCTAAGCTTCTGGTGTGTGTGGTTTAACTGATTTCGAATATAACGATAATCTTTTCTAGTCAAACCAATTTCGTTTAAATATTTACGTGAAGTGAATTTTTGTATCGGTAGGTATGTTAATATAAAGCCAACAGCACCAAGTGACATATCTATTAAAAATGACACATCGAGCGCAATCATCCCCAAAATGCTTACTAAAAACGCTACAGGAATTCCCACTAACACCCCAAAAATATGCGAAATATTATATCTCACTGTCATCTTCCTTTATTTAGCATTTTATATTGTTCTAAAATCTGATAATGTTTGATTAAGTTCTAATTCTTCTAAGTGATGGCTTGTCACATCAGATGCTGGTGATGCACCATCAATTACACTTTGTAAAAATCTATCTATATCTTTTTCATCCCCTTGTGCATATATCTCTACATAATCATCTACATTTTGAACCGTTCCGACTATGTTATATTTCATTGCAATACGCTGAGTAAAATATCTAAATCCGACGCCTTGTACGCGCCCGAATACTTGCAAAAGTACATGTCTCATATTTACCACCTCATATTGTTATTATACGTAGTTTTACTTAAAAAAACTAATAATTACTATAGACTCATCATGATTGTTTCGAGTCGTCAAACTTGATTTTCAGAGGCGAAAGGTTTAAAAATAAGTATATAGTTCTTGAAGTATGGAAGGGGTCTTTAATAATGTGGACAGTTACCAAAATTAGAGCCGATTATGAGGGATGGTGGTTATTCAGTGACTGGCCAGATAACATTGTTGAAAAGTATGAATATCAGACTTTTGATGATATGCTTAAACACTATCAACAATTAATTAATCATTGCAAAGTTAAATTTGATAATTATGTCACAGGAAAATATAATATCTATGCATTTTATAATAATTGTGATATGAACTATTGCGAAGATTGTGAAGAAGATTTACAAATATTTTATAGTTTCATTGTTTTACAAAATAATGAAGTATATTATAAACTACCAATAATTGATTAAATGAATATTTTTTATTATTGTATTGCAATTTGGTAATAACTGCACTATAATACAAGTTAAGCAGATGATTATTCCATATTGCAAAGAATATTTGAGTGAAATTTGCATGTATTTTTTGTAATATGCGAATAAGCATATTGAATGAATTTTAGTCTTGGAGGTTTCAGATTATGAAACAAGGTACAGTTAAATGGTTTAACGCTGAAAAAGGATTCGGCTTTATCGAAGTTGAAGGAGAAAATGACGTATTCGTACATTTTTCAGCAATTAACCAAGATGGTTACAAATCTTTAGAAGAAGGTCAAGCTGTTGAGTTTGAAGTAGTTGAAGGCGACCGCGGTCCTCAAGCTGCAAACGTTGTTAAACTATAATTCTTAGATTATAATCATTGATTTTAACTAACACCTTACCAAGATGTAAGGTGTTTTTATATGCTTATTACTAATATTTCACGCTTTGAGTGCCAATATCAAATTGAGCACTCTTTTTTTTACGTACTTAACGTTGTTTGCAATAGAAAAAAAATGTTTATATAATGTAATTATGGTGTACAACGATGAGGTGAATTTATGAAATATCTTATTCTTAGTTTAGTTGCTAATTTATTGATATTTGGCATATTATCGGCAATAGGATTAAATATTAATATTTTAGTAGCAATGATGCTTATACTGGTGATCCCAATGACAATATCAGGTATTTTATTTTTTAAAACTAATCTAGATAAGACATACATATTCTTTAACATTTTATTTATCGACTTTTATTATTATATTTACAATGTTCATTTGATGGATTTACCAAGATTTAATAGTTACATTAAAACTGAAATGATGGATTTAGAGGACATTGATATATTAATTACAAGTAAAGATTTTGGCTTTGATGAAATAGTTTTCTTTACATTATATTTGATGCTTATTTTTATCGTTTTGTACTATTTAAAGAAGCAAGTTAGAGGCAAAGCTTAACCTTAACCTCTAAGATAATACGGTTTTAAAATTGGTTTAAATACATGTTATTGCTGGACACCTTAAATTACATGATTATTTAAATATAAACTAATAAAATCCCCTAAGACACAGATTTTTGTGGCTAGGGGATTACTTTGTTTATTTTTATTTCGTATCATTAATAATCAATTGTCTTAACGATTGACGTTTGACGACTTCGCGTGCCTTGCCATCCTTCAAGAAAAATACAGATGGTTTTTGTATTTGATTATAATTTGAAGACATAGAATAATGATATGCACCTGTTGACAATATAGCAAGATAGTCACCACGTTTAACTGATGACGGTAATTTAGCATCTTTAATGATGATATCACCAGACTCACATAATTTTCCAGCAATCGTTACAGTATCGTCTGCTTCTTCATTTCTGTTGATAAGTAATGCTTGATACTTAGCATCATAAAGTGCTGTTCTGATATGATCACTCATACCGCCATCTATTGAAACATACTTATTAATACCAGGAATTTCTTTTATTGTACCTACTTCATATAAAGTAACACCAGCTTCACCGACTATAGAACGGCCAGGTTCAATACCAATTTCAGGTGTTTCCATATCTAGAACTTTTACTTCAGATTTTATCGCATCTGTAATGGCTTTAATGCCTTCTTCGATAGGGAAGCTTACGTCACCTTCAACATATTTAATGCCAAATCCTCCGCCAAGGTTCAATAATTCAACTTGAATGCCTTGATCTTTTAACCAACGAAGAACAATTCTCGCAGTTTCGATAAACGCTTCTGTTCCTTCAATTTGTGACCCAATATGACAGTGAACACCTTTTAATTTTAAATGTTTGGATTGTTGTACTTTTTCAATAGCAGTTTTAGCCAAGCCATATTGAATTGATAATCCAAATTTACTATCTTCTTGACCAGTTTGGATAAATTCATGTGTATGTGCTTCAACACCTGGATTCACACGTACTACAACTTGAACAGTATCATTAGCATATCGGTCGATTAAATCAATTTCTTCTAATGAATCGATCACAAAATATCCTAATTTATTTTCTAAAGCGTATCTAATTTCATGTTTCGTCTTATTGTTACCGTGAAAATGAATGCGACTTGGTTCGAAACCAGCTTCTAATGCTGTGTATAATTCACCTTCAGATACAACATCTAATTGTAAATCTTCTTCAGATACAAGTTTGACCATTTGAAGACAAGTAAATGCCTTAGAAGCATATGAAATATTATATTTTAAGCCACTATCTTTAAATGCACGATGGTAACGACGCATTTGTTCTCTAATTTGTAATTCATCATAAACAATGGTAGGGGTACCGAAGCTTTGGGCAATCGTTTTTAAACTAATTCCATCCATTGTTAATTCACCGTTTTGATTATATTTAACAGTCATTTGAAATGTACTCCTTTTTTAAAGAATCGTGATTCATTGCACTTAATTGTTCAGAATTTGCACCTACACCTTTAAAAGTGTATTCATCAATGCGTATATCATTATTATAAAGAATAACTTCATCTTGTGCATGTACATTATCATCTACTTCAACAAACATATGGCTCATCATTAATGCACGTATCGGGTAGCGTTTACCATTGATAAGTGCTTCATGTTTAGCACGAGTTCTTAAAATTCCATCGCCATAACCGATATCAACTACAGCTAATTTTGTATTGTTTTT